>Ga0136643_10010239_pt1 | contig 13833 bp, 44 predicted proteins | sample TergutLab28metaG_FD_96883 | JGI IMG/M metagenome (GOLD analysis project Ga0136643, IMG submission 96883) | Labiotermes labralis P1 segment gut microbial communities from Petit-Saut dam, French Guiana - Lab288 P1 (version 3) (version 3) | ecosystem: Host-associated > Arthropoda: Insects >...
TGGAAATGACATTAGAAATGTAAATGGAAATGGATATGGAATTGAAAATGGAAATGGAAATGGAAATTCATATGGAAATGTAAATGTAAATGGAAATGGAAATGGAAGTGTTAATGAAATTGGAAATGGAAATGACAGTTAAAATGACAATAGAAATGGAAATGGAAATTAAATGACAATGGCAATGGAAATGGAAATGACAATGGAAATGGAAATGGAAAAGGAAATGGAAATGGAAGTAACAATGGAAATTGATATGGAAATGGTAATGGATTTGGAAATGGCATTGGTAATGGAAATAGAAATGAAAATGAAAATGATATTGAAAATGGAAATGACAATGGAAATTGAATTGGAATTGGAAATGGACATGACAATGGAAATGGAAATGGAAATGGATATGAGAATTGAAATGTAAATGGTAATGAAAATGGAAATGGAAATGGAAATGACGATGGAAATGGAAATGGAAGTGACAATGGAAATGGAAATGGTAATGGAAATGGAAATGGCATTGGTATTCAAAATAGAAATGGATATGGAAATGGAAATGGAAATGGAAATGGAAGTGGAAATAAAATTGGAAATGGAAATGGAAATGGAAATAACAATCAAAATGACAATGGAAATGGAAATGGAAATGAAAATGGAATTGGAAATGGAAATTGGAAATGGGAAATGGAAATGAAAATGAAAATAGAAATGGAAATGGAAATGGCAATGGCAATGGAAATGACAATGTAAATGGAAATAGAATTGACAATGGAAATGGAAACGGAAATGGAAATGGAAATTTCAATGGAAATGGAAATGACAATGGAAATGGAATTGGAAATGGAATTGACAATGGAAATGGTAATGGAACTAGAAATGACAATGGAAATGGAAATGGAAATGGCAATGGAAATGGAAATGAAATTGGAAATTGTAATGTAAATGGAAATGACATTGGAAATGAAATGGAAATGACAATGACAATGGAAATGGAAATGGAAATGAATATGGAAATGGAAATGACAATGGAAATGGAAGTGACAATGGAAATGGAAATTTAACTGACAATGGAAATGGAAATGGAAATTGAAATGGTAATGAAATTGGAAATGGCATTGTTAATGGAAATTTAAATAGACATAGAATTGTAAATGGAAGTGGAAATGACAATGGAAAGAAAATGGAAATGGAAATGCAATTGACAATTGAAATGAAAATGGAAAAGGAAATTAAAATGGAAATGAAAATGGAATTGAAAGTTGAAATGGAAATGGAAACGACAATGGAAATGGAATTGGAAATGGAAATGTCAATGGATATCAGAATAGAAATGGAAATTGAAATGGAAATGGAATTGACAATGGATATGGAATTGGACATGGAAACGACAATGGAAATGGAAATGACAAAGGAAATGGAAATGGAAATGACAGTGGAAATGGAAATGCAAATGACAATGGAAATGGAAATGGAAATGGAAATGACAACGGAAATGAAAATGGAATTGGAAATGGAAATGTCATTGTTAATGGAAATGGTAATGACATTGGAAATGGAAATAGAAATGACAATGGAAATGGAAATGGTAAGAGATATGACCATGGAAATAGAAATGAATATGACAATGGAAATGGTAATGGAAATGGAAATGATGTGGAAATGGAATTGGAAATAACAATGGAAATGACAATGGAAATGTAAATGGAATTGGAGTTGGAAATGACAATGGAAATGGAAATGGACATGGAAATGACTATGGAAATGGAATAAACAATGGAAATGGAAATGGAAATTGAAATGACAATGTAAATATAAATGGAAATGGAAATGTCAATGGAAATGTCAATGAAAATGTCAATGGAAATGGAAATGAAAATGGAATTGACAATGGAATTGGAAATGACAATGGAAAGACAATGGAAATGGAAATGGAAATTGAAATGACAATGGGAATGGAAATGGAAATGACAATGGAAATTGAAATGGTAAAGGAAATGGAAATGGAAGTAAAAATGGAAATGGAAATGGAATTGGAAAAAGCATTGGTAATGGAAATGTAAATGAGAATGAAAATGGAAATGGAAATGACAATGGAAATTGAATTGGAATTGGAAATGGAAATGGCAATGGAAATGGAAATGAAAATGAAAATAGAAATGACAATGGAAATGGAAATGGAAATGACAATGGAAAGGGAAATGGAATTGGTAATGGAAATGGAAATGGAAATGGAATTGGAAGTGGAAATGAAAATGGAAATGGAAATTGAAATGACAATTAAAATGAAAATGGAAATGGAAATGAAAATGGAAATGGAAATGGAAATTGGAAATGGAAATGGAAATAGAAATGGAAATGGAAATGGAATTGACAATGTAAATGGATATGGAAATGGAAATGACAATTGAAATGGAAACGGAAATGGAAATGGAAATGGAAATGGAAATGTCAATGGAAATGGAATTGGAAATGACATTGGAAATGGAATTGGAAATGTCATTGGAAATGTCATTGGAAATGGAATTGGAAATGGAATTGGAAATGGAAATGGAATTGACAATTGAAATGGAAATGGAAATGGAAATGACAATGGAAATGAAAATGGAAATGACTTTGGAAATGGAAATGGAAATGACAATGAAATGATAGTGACAATGGAAATGGAAATGGAACTGACAATGGAAATGGAAATAGAAATGGAAATGGTCATGAAAATGGAAATGGCATTGGTAATGGAAATAGAAATGGATATGGAATTAAATGGAAATGGAAATAGAAATGACAATGGAAATGGAATTGGTAATGACATTTGAAATTGAAATGGAAATGGAAAAGACAATGGAAATAAAAACGGTATTTAATTGCAAATGGAATTGACAATGGAAATGGAAATGGAAAGGAAAAAGGAAATGGAAATGGAAATGTCAATGGAAATAACAATGGAATTGAAAATTGAAATGGAAATGGAAAGGACAATGGAAATAGAAATGGAAATAACAATGGAAGTGGAAATGACATTTGAAATGGAATTGGAAATGGAAATGACAATGGATATGAGAATAGAAATGGAAAATGAAATGGAAATGGAATTGACAATGGATATGGAATTTGAAATGGAAACGACAATGGAAATGGAATTGGAAATGACAAAGGAAATGGAAATGGAAATGGAAGTGACAATTGAAATGGAATTGAAAATGGAAATGACAATGGAAATGGAAATGAAATTGGAATTGGAAATAACAATGGAAATGGAAAATGAAATGACAATGGATTAGGAAATGGAAATTAAAATGGAAGTGACATTAGAAATGGCAATGGAATTGAAAATGGAAATGGATTAGGAAATGGAAATGGAAATGGCATTGGTAATTGAAATGCAATTGGATATGGAATTGTAAGTGGAAATGGAATTGGAAATGACAATGGAAAAGGAAGTGGAAATGGAAAAGACAATTGAAATGACAATGGACATGGAAATGGAAATGGAAATGAAATTGGAAATGACAATGGAAATAAAAATCTAATTGCAATTGCAAAAGGTAATGACAATGGAAATGGAAATGACAATGGAAAAGACAACGAAAAATGGAAATGGAAATTTAAATGGCAATGTAATTGACAATGGAATTGGTAATGACAATGAAAAAGACAATGGAAATTGAAATGGAAATTGAAATGACAATGGGAATGGAAATGGAAATGACAATGGAAATGGAAATGGAAAAGTAAATGGAAATGGAAGTAACAATGGAAATGGCAATGGAATTGGAAAAAGCATTGGTAATGGAAATGTAAATGAGAATGAAAATGGAAATGGAAATTATAATGGAAATTGAATTGGAATTGGAAATTCAAATGGAAATGGAAATGAAAATCAAAATGACAATGGAAATGGAAATGACAATGGAAATGGAAATGGAAATCGAAGTGATAATGGAAAGGAAATGGAATTGACAATGGAAATGGAAATGGAAATGGAAATGAAAATGGAAAAGAAAATGGAAATTGGAAATGGAAATGGAAATGGAATTGACAATGTAAATGGATATGGAAATGGAAATGACAATTGAAATGGAATCGGAAATGGAATTGGAACTGGAAATGGAAATGACATTGGAAATGGAAATGGAAATGACAATATAAATGGAAATGGAAATGGAAATGACTTCGGAAATGGAAATGGAAATGGAAATGACAATGGAAATGACAATGGAATTGGAAATGGAAATGACAATGGAAATGAAAATGGAAATGACAATGGAAATGGATATGGAAATGGAAATGACAATGGAAATGGAAGAGACAATGTAAATGGAAATGGAAATGACAATGGAAATGGAAGTCTAAATGGAAATGGCATTGGAAATGGAAATGGAATTGAAAATGACAATGAAAATGGAAATGGAAATGGAAATGACAAAGTAAATGGAAATGGAAATGGAAATGACAATGGAAATGGAATTGAAAATGCAAAGGGATATGACAATGGAAATGGAAATGGAAAAGACAATGGATTAGGAAATGGAAATTGAAATGGAAGTGACAATGGAAATTGAAATGGAAGTGAAAATAAAATTGGAAATGGAAATGGAAATGGAAATGGCATTGGAAATGGAAATGGAAATATATATGTAATTTTAAATGGAAATAGATTTGGAAATGACAAAGAAAAGCAAATGGAAATGACAATTTAAATGAGTATGGAAATGGAAATGGAAATAGATAAGAAAATCGAAATGACAAAGGAAATAAAAATCGAATTGCAATTGCAAATGGTAATGACAATGGAAATGCAAATGGAAATGGAAATGGAAATGGAAACGATAATGGAAATAGAAATGACAATGAAAATGACAAAGAAATGGAAATGGAAATGGAAGTGGAAATGAAAGTGGAAATGGAATTGGAAATGTAAATGACAATTAAAATGACAATGGAAATGGAAATGGAAATGAAAATGGAAATGGAAATTAGAAATGGAAATAGAAATGGAAATGGAAATGGTAATGGCAATGGAAATGACAATGGAAATGGAAATGGAAATGGAAATGAAAATGGAAATGGAAACGGAAATTGAAATGGAAATGGAAATGTCAATGGAAATGGAAATGGAGATGACAATGTAAATGGTAATGTATATTGAAATGGAATTGACGATGGAAATGGAAATGGAAATGTAAATGAACGTGGAAATGGAAATGGAAATGGAAATGACAATGGAAATGGAAATGACAATGATAAAGATAATGGAAATAAAAAGAAAATGAAAATGTCAGTGGTAATGGAAATGTAAATGGCAATGGAAATGCAAATTTAAATAAAGGTGTATATGACAATGGAAATTTATATGGAAATAGAAATGACAATTAAAATGAAAATGGAAAAGGAAATGACAATGCAATTGGAAATTAAAATGACAATGCAAATGACAATGGAAAGTGGAAATGGAAATGGAAATGACAATTGAAATGACAATGGAAATGGAAATGGAAATGACAAAGGATATATTAATGGAAAGTGACATGGAAATGGAAATGACAATGGAAATAGAAATGGACATGGAAATGGAAATTGAAATGACAAACGAAATGGAAATGGAAATTTAAATGACAATGGGAATGGAAATGGAAATGACAATGGAAATGGAAATGGAAAAGGAAAAGGAAATGGAAGTAACAATGTAAATGGTAATGGAATTGGAAGTGACAATGGAAATGGAAATGGAAGTGACAATGGAAATGGAAATGGAAATGGTATTGGAATTGGAAATGGAAATGGATATGGAAATGGAAATGGAATTGGAAGTGGAAATGAAAATGGAAATGGAAATTGAAATGGAATTGGAAATGGAAATGGAAATGGAATTGGAAATGAAAATGAAAATGGAAATGACAATGGAAATGGAAATGGAAATGGCAATGGAAATGGAAATGGAAATGACAATGGAAATGGAAATGGAAATGGAATTGGTAATGGAACTGGAAATGGATATGGAAAGGGAAATAGAAATGGAATTGGAAGTGGAAATGAAAATGGAAATGGAATTTGAAATGACAATTAAAATGAAAATGGAAATGAAAATGGAAATGGAAATGGAAATTGGAAATGAAAGTAGAATTGGAAATGGAATTGGAATTTACAATGCAAAATGGATATTGAAATGGAAATGACAATTGAAATGGAAATGGAAATGGAAATGACATTGGAAATGGAATTGGAAATGGAAATGGAATTGACAATGGAAATGGAAAAGACTATGGAAATGGAAATGGCATTAGAAATGACAATGGAAATGATAATGGAATTGGAAAAGCAATTGGAATTGGAAATTACAATGGAAATGGAAATGGACATGTAAATGGGAATGGAAATGAAATTGGAAATGGTAATGGAAATGACAATGGAAATGGAAAAGGAATTGGAATTGGAAATGGCATTGGAAATGGAATGGACACGGAAATGATAATGGAAATGACAATGGAAATGGAAATTAAAAAGAAAATGGAATTGGAAATGGAAATTGAAATGACTATGGAAATAGAAATGGCAATGCAAATGGAAATGGAAATGAAAATGGATATGGATATGGAAATGGAAATGGAAATAAAAATGGAATTGGAAATGGAAATGAAATTGACAACGGAAATGGAAATGGATTTGAAAATGGAAGTGACAATGGAAATGGAAATGATAGTGGAAATGGAAATAGAAATGACAATGGAAATGGAAAAGGAAAAGGAAATTAAAATGGAAATGGCCATGGAAATGGAAATGACAGTGGAAGTGGATATGGAAATATAAATGGAAATGGAAATCGAATTGGAATTGGAAATGACAATGGAAATGGAAATGGACATTACCATGACAATGGAAATGGAAGAAACAATTGAAATGGAAATGGAAATTGAAATGACAATGGAATTGGAAATGAAAGTAACAATGGAAATGGAAATGGTAGTGGAATTGCAAATGGTATTGGTAATGGAAATGGAAATGGAAATTAAAATGGCAATGAAAATAAAATGGAAATGACAACAAAAATGGAATTGGAATTGGAAATGAAAATCGAAATGACAATGGATATGGAAATGGAAATCGAAATGACAATGGAAAATGAAATAGAAGTGAAAATGGAAATGGAAATTGAAGTGACAATGGAAATGGAAATGGAAATGAAAATGAAAATAGAAATGGCATTTGTAAAGGAAATGGAAAATGATATGAAATTGTAAATGGAAATGGAAATGGAAGTGGAAATGACAATGGAATTGGAAATGGAAATTGAAATGAAAATGACAATGGAAATGACAATGGAAATAAAAATGGAATTGCAATTGAAAATTGTAATGTCAATAGAAATGGAAATGGAAATGACAATGGAATTGGAAGCGACAATGGAAATGGAAATGCTAATTGAAATGACAATGGAAATGGAAGTGACAATGGAAATGGAAATGGAAATGACAATGTAAATGACAATAGAAATGGAATTGGAAACGGATATGGAAATATCAATGGAAATGACAACGGAAATGGAAATGGAATTGGAAATGACAATGGAAATTGAAATGGAAATGGAAATGAAAATGGAAATATTAGTGGATATTGAAATGACAATTGAAACGGCAATGGAAATGGAAATGGAAATGGAAATGGAAAATGTAATGATAACGGAAATGGAAATGAAAAGGGAAATGGAAATGGCATTTGAAATGGAAATGGAAATGACAATTGAAATGGAAATGGAAAAGTCAGTGGAAATGGAATTGTAACTTGAAATGACTATGGAAATGGAAATGGAAATGAAAATGGAAATGGAAATCTAAATGGAAATGACATTGAAAATAGAAATGGAATTGAAAATGTCAATGAAAATGGAAATGTAAATGAAAATGACAATGGAAATGGAAATGGAAATGGAAATGAAATTGAAAATGGAAAGGGATATGACAATGGAAATGGAAAAGACAATGTATGAGGAAATGGTAATTGAAATGGAAGTGACAATGGAAATGGAAGTGAAAATGGAATTGGAAATGGAAATGGAAATGGAAATGGCATTGGAAATGGAAATGGAAATGGATATGTAATTGTAAATGGAAATGGAAATAAGAAATGGAAATCAGAAAGAAAAGCAAATGGAAATGACAACTGAAATGAGAATGGAAATGGATATGAAAATGGAAATGACAAAGGAAATAAAAATCGAATTGCAATTGAAAATGGTAATGACAATGGAAATGGAAATGGAAATGACAATGGAAATGGAAATGGAAATGGAAACGATAATGGAAATGGAAATGACAATGAAAATGACAAAGAAATGGAAATGGAAATGAAAATGGAAATTGGAAATGGAAATGGAAATAGAAATAGATATGGAAATGGTAATGGCAATGGAAATGACAATGGAAATGGAAATTTAAATGAAAATGGAAATGGAAACGGAAATTGAAATGGAAATGGAAATTTCAATGGAAATGGAAATGGAGATGACAATGGAAAAGGAAATGGAAATTGAAATGGAATTGACAATGGAAATGGAAATGGAAATGGAAATGACCGTGGAAATGGAAATGGAAATGGAAATGACAATGGAAATGGAAATGACAATGATAAAGGTAATGGAAATAAAAAGAAAATGGAAATGTCAGTGTAAATGGAAATGGAAATGACAATGGAAATAGAAATGGAAATGGTAATGAAATGGAAATGGCATTGGTAATGGAATGGAAATGGCAATGGAAATGCAAATGGAAATGAAGGTGCATATGACAATGGAAATGTAAATGGAAATGACAATTAAAATGACAATGGAAATGGAAATGGAAATGACAATGCAAATGGAAATTGAAATGACAATGCAAATGGAAATTGAAATGACAATGCAAATGAAAATAGAATTGGAAATGGAAATGGAAATGACAATGGAAATTGAAATGGAAATAGAAATGACAAAGGATATATTAATGGAAATGGACATGGAAATGGAAATGACCATGGAATTGGAAATGGAAATGGAAATTGAAATGACAAAGAAAATGGAAATGGAAATTGATATGGAAATGACATTGGAAATGTAAATGGAAATGACAATGGAAGTGGAATTGGAAATGACAATGGAAATGGAAAAGGAATTGGAAATGGAAATGACAATGGAAATGAAAATCGAAATATATATGGAAATGAAAATGGAAATTGAAATGGAAATGACAATGGAAATGGAAATGGAAATGAAAATGAAAATGTTAATGGAAATGAAATGGAAAAGATCGAGGAAATGGAAATGGAAATTGAAATGACTATGGAAATGGAAATGGAAATGGAAATGACAATGGAAATGGAAATCCAAATGAAAATGACAATGGAAATGGAAATAGAAATGGAAATGACAATGGAAATGGAAATGAAAATGGAAATGATAATAGAAATAAAAATGGAATTGCAATTGCAAATTGTAATGACAATAGAAATCGAAATGGATATGACAAAGGAATTGAAAGCGACAATGGAAATTGAAATGCTAATTGAAATGACAATGGAAATGGAAATGGCAATGACAATGGAAATGACACTAGAAATGGAATTGGAAATTGATATACAAATATCAATGGATATGACAATGGAAATGGAAATGACAATGGAAATGGAAATGACAATGGAAATTGTAATGGAAATGGAAATGAAAATGGAAATGGAAATGACAATGGAAATGATAGTGGATAATGAAATGACAATCGAAATGGAAATGGAAACGGAAATGATATTGGAAATGGAAATGGAAATGGAAATTGAAATGACAATGGAAATGGAAATAGAAATGGAATTGACAACGGAATTGGAATTGGAAAGGGAAATTGATATGACAATGGAAATGGAAATGGAAATGACAATGGAAATGGAATTGGAAAAGAAAATGGAAATGACAATGGAAATTGAAATGGAACTGGAAATGACTATTGAAATGGAAATGGAAATGACAATGGAAATGGAAAGGGAAATAGAAATGACAATAGTAATGAAAATGGATATGGAAATGACAATGGAAGTGGAACTGGAAATGTCAATGGAAATGGAAATGGAAATGGAAGTGGTAATGAATTTGACAATGGAAATGAAAATGGAAATGAGAGTGGAAATGGAAATGGAATTGGAAATGACAATGGAAATGATAATGGAATTGGAAATGCATTGGGTCACGATATTCGTGTGAATATAAAAAACGTTTTTTCTCACTTTTTCCTACGATTTTTTTCCTACATTTTTTGCTCGCACTATTCGTGTGTTTCTGAAAAAATTGTTTCGCGCTTTTTTTTCCCCGCATTTCTTTGTAATGATTTCGTGTGAAAATAAAAAAAAAATTTTCGCCCTTTTTTCCGCCGATTTTTTCCGAACATTTTTGATCGCACTATTCGTGTGTTTCTGAAAATTTATTTCGCGCGTTTTCCGCCCCTTTTATTGGTCACGATATTCGTTTGAATATAAAAACTTTTTTTCGCCCTTTTTGCCGACGATCATTTTTCCCACATTTTTTGCTCGCACTATTCGTGGGTTTTTGGAAAAATTGTTTCGCGCGTTTTTTCGCCCATTTTTTGGTCACGATAAGCGTGTGAAAATAAAAAAGTTTTTTTCTTACTTTTTTTCGACTATTTTTTTCCCACAATTTTTTGCTCCACTATTCGGGTGTTGCTGGCAAAATTGTTTCGCGCGTTTTTTCCCCCCTTTTTTGGTCACGATATTCGTGTGAATAAAAAAAACGTTTTTCCCCCCTTTTACCCGATGATATTTTTCCCAACATTTTTTGCTCGCACATTTCGTGTGTTTCTGGAAAACTTGTTTCGCGCGTTTCCACCCCCCTTTTTGTGTCACGATATTCGTGTGAATATAAAAAACGTTTTTTCGCCCTTTTTCCCGACGATCTTTTTTCCCACATTTTTTGCTCGCACTGTTCGTGTGTTTCTGGAAAAATTGTTTTCTCGCGTTTTTATCCCCGCATTTTTTTTGATATTCGTGTGAATATAAAAAACGTTTTTTCGCGCTTTTTTCGAACGATTTTTTCCCAACATTTATTGCTCGCACTCTTCGGGTGTTGCTGGCAAAATGATTTCGCGCGTATTTTCCACCCCTTTTTTGGTCACGATATTCGTGTGAATATAAAAAACGTGTTTTCGTACTTTCTCCGGACGATTTTTTTCCCCAACATTTATTGCTCGCACAATTCGGCTGTTGCTGGCAAAATTGTTTCACTCGTTTTCCCCCCTTTTTTGGACATGATATTCGTGTTCATATAAAAAACGTTTTTTTAACTTTTTCCCTAATATTTTTTTCCAAAATTTTTTGCTCGCACTATTCGTGATTTTCTGGAAAAATTGTTTCGCGCTTTTTTTCCCCACATTGTTTGGTAATGATATTCGTGTGAATATAAAAAAGGTTTTTTTTCGCACTTTTTCCGACGGTTTTTCCCAACATTTTTGAATGAAATATTCGTGAGTTTCTGAAAAATTGTTTCGCTCGTTTTTTCACCCCCCTTTTTTTGGTCACGATATTCGTGTGAATATAACAAATGTTTTTTCGTTCTTTTTTCCGATGATTTTTTTCCAAAATTTTTTGCTCGCACTATTCGTGGGTTTCTGGAATAATTGTTTTGTGCGTTCTTTTCCCCGCATTATTTGGTCACGATATACGTGTGAATATAAAATCTTTTTTCGCACTTTTTTCCGACGATTTTTTCCCAACATTTATTGCTCGCACTATTCGGGTGTTGCTGGCAAAATTGATTCGCCCTTTTTTCCCCCCATTTATTGGACACGACATTCGTGTGAATATATAAAACGTATTTTCGCACTTTTTCCCAAGGATATTTTTCAAAATTTTTTGCTCGCACTATTCGTGTGTTTCTGAAAAAATTGTTTCGCGCGTTTTTCCCCCCCTTTTTTTGGTCACGATATTCATGTGAATACAAAAATAGTTTTTTCGCCCTTTTTCCCGACTATTTTTTCCCAAATTTTTTGGTCGCACTATTCGTGTGTTTCTGGAAAAATTGTTTCCCGCGTTTTCCCTCCCTTTTTGGGTCACGATACTCGTGTGAATATAAAAAAAGTTTTTTTCGCACTTTTTCCCGACGATTTTTTCCCAACATTTTTGAATGCACTATTCGTGTGTTTCTGAAAAATTGTTTCGCTCGTTTTTCTCCCTTTTTTTGGTCACGATATTCGTGTGAATATAAAAAACGTTTTTTCGCACTTTTTCCCGACGATTTTTTCCCAATATTCTTTGCTCGCACTATTCGTGTGTTTCTGGAAGAATTGTATCGCGCGTTTTTTCCACCCTTTTTTTGGTCACGATATTCGTGTGAATATAAAAAACGTTTTTTCGCCCTTTTTCCTCACTTTCTTTTCCCAACATATTTTGCCCGCAATATTCGTGTGTTTCTGCAAAAATTGTTTCGCGCGTTTTGTTCCGCCATTTTTTGGTCACGATATCCGTGTGAATATAAAAAACGTTTTTGCCCATTATTCCGACGATTTTTTCCCAACATTTTTTGCACGCACTATTCGTGTGTTTCTGGAAAACATGTTTCGCGCTTTTTTCCCCCCTTTTTTTTGGGAAACGATATTCTTGTGAATATAAAAAACTTTTATTCGCCCTTTTTCCCGACGATCTTTTTTCCCACATTTTTTGCTCGCACTATTCGAGTGTTTCTGGAAAAATTGTTTCGCGCGTTTTTTCCCACCATTTTTTGGTTACGATATTCGTGTGAATATAAAAAAAGTTTTTTCGCACTTTTTTCCGACGATTTATTTCCCAACATTTTTTGCTCGTACTATTCGTTTGTTTCTAGAAAAATTGTAACGCGCGTTTTCCCCCCCTTTTTTGGTCACGATATTCGTGTGAATATAATAAAACTTTTTTTGCCCTTTTTCCCGAAGTTTTTTCCAACATTTTTTCTCGCACTATTCGTGTGTTTCTGAAAAATTGTTTCGCTCGTTTTTTCCCCCTTTTTTTGGTCACGATATTCGTGTGAATATAAAAATTTTTTTGCACTTTTTCCCGAAGATCTTTTTCCCAACATTTTTTCTCGCACTATTCATGTGTTTCTGGAAAAATTGTATCGCGCGTTTTTCCCCCCTTTTTTTTGTCACTATATTCGTGAGAATATAAAAAAAGTTTTTTCGCCCTTTTTCCCGACGATCTTTTACCAACATTTTTTGATCGCACTATTCGTGGTTTTCTGGAAACCTTGTTTCGCGCGTTTCCCCCCCTTTTTTTGGTTAACGATATTCGTGTGAATATAAAAAACGTTTATTCGCCCTTTTTCCCGACGATCTTTTTCCCACATTTTTTGCTCGAACTATTCGTGTGTTTCTGGAAAAATTGTTTCGCGCTTTTTTTCCCACCATTTTTTGGTCACGATATTCGTCTGAATATAAAAAAAGTTTTTTTCGCACTTTTTTCCGACGATTTTTTTCTCCAACATTTTTTGCTCGCACTATTCGTGTGTTCCTGGAAAAATTGTTTCGCGCGTTTTTTCCCCGCATTTTTTGGTAATGAAATTTGTGTGAATATAAAAACGTTTTTTCGCACTTTTTTCGGACGATTTTTTCCCAACATTTTTTAATGCACTATTCGTGACTTTCTGAAAAATTGTTTCGCTCGTTTTTCCCCCCCCCTTTTTTGGTCACGATATTCGTGTGAATATAAAAAATTTTTTTCGCAAATTCTTCCGACGATTTTTTTCCCAACATTTTTTGCTCGCGCTATTCGTGTGTTTTTAGAAACATTGTAACGCGCGTTTTCCCCCCTTTTTTGGTCACGATATTCGTGTGAATATAAAAA
>Ga0136643_10010241_pt1 | contig 13833 bp, 5 predicted proteins | sample TergutLab28metaG_FD_96883 | JGI IMG/M metagenome (GOLD analysis project Ga0136643, IMG submission 96883) | Labiotermes labralis P1 segment gut microbial communities from Petit-Saut dam, French Guiana - Lab288 P1 (version 3) (version 3) | ecosystem: Host-associated > Arthropoda: Insects >...
TGAAATAATGTGAAATGCCAACTTGATGCAACAAGGTAATTTTATTGATGTATTCTTAGCTCTACATGTTTCGGGTACATACGCCCATCATCAGGAGCATTAGATGTTGAGTTTCAGCTTGTGGTTTTCTGCACCGAGTTTTTGGATGGTTGGTAGTCTTGAGAGCCGCTGCGTAGGTTGTGTGTACGGTGCGGATGGTGCCGTGCGACTCGCACGGCACCATTCAACCTACGCAGCGGCTCTCAAGACCACCACCCATCCAAAACTCGGTGCAGAAAACCATATGCTGCAACTCAACATCTAATGCTCCTGATGATGGGCGTATGCGCCCAAAACATGTAGAGCTAAGAATACATCAATAAAATTACCTTGTTGCATCAAGTTGGCATTTCACATTATTTCATGAGGAAGATGTACGGTCAAACAACCCCCATAAGTTATGTTGTTTCAAAACTAGGGTTTCTGTGAACGAAGTTCTGTGCTCACATGCGGAATGAATTGGCCAACTTCAGACTTGTACAACTGAGGATCTGCTCTTCAGCTACGTCGCTGACTGGTGGACAGAAATGTCTAAGACAGTACAATAATTTACGTACAAATTTTCGGTTGGATGGGTGTTGTCTGGATGATTATGATATAATCTTGAATAGGTAAATTTCCATATCTTGCTTACATTTATCGTGAATTTGAATAGGTTTTTCAAAGCCCGGTGTTTCAGTTAATTGACAGTTCGCTGGATTCCTCTAATGTAACCCATTGTAATGTTTAAAGTTCTCTGTGGTAACGCACAATAACATAGCATTAAAATAGTTTGTGTTTCGATCGATTTAAGTCAAATCAAGTGTACTTAATACTGAAATATCCTTAATTTTCTTAACGACACAGAGGCCTCAAAGACTACACATTGTATTACGAGAAGGGAAGATGTTGATGGGTTGGCGTGTAGATAAATACGAATGTCGTGCTATTTTGAAAGTAATATTCTGAGGTTTATTTGAGGGGCTGAGGGAATGTTGAAAGACTTCAATAAGGATAGCCGATTTCCGATTCATTTATCTATTTTTATCGTTGTTTGTTTAAGGACGCTGCCATTGTTTTACTATACAGCGTCAAACGGCAGGATGGTGTGTGGTATAACAAAGAGAGATTGTGAAAGGATCGGCTGTGGCCTGTGTACAGGTAGCACCCCGGAATTTTTTTTTGGATAAACCGAGTAAAAGATGAAGGTCGAATTTGAAACCAGACGAGTTTGCCATACTAACTTCTGTGGTAGGGCCAAATTTCTCTTACCAATTATACAAGTAGAAGGCAAAGTTTGTTACCGAGTTGATGAAGGCGATAGCTTCGATTTTTGGTGTCCCATTCATGAACATTTGTATATATTTAAAGGAAAAATCTTGACATGTTTTTTATTGTTTGGAATTGGAAGTGTTAGGCCTAAATTCTTCTAAATACAATGACTGCAGCCTGTGCTTATGTTACACAAACAACTCCTTGTTGTTTTGTTTTTGTATACATAAATAATACAGAACTCATTCTAACAGACTTCGCCAAAATTTGAAGCTGAACGAGTATGGTCACAGCGACCGGCACTAAGCTGAGTGTGACTACCTCCTTCCGTCTTGTGGGGATCTGTATTGCACCTGATAGCACAGTCCCTGCGTCTGGGCCTTCGGATATAAACAGCCGTAGCATTACTTTTGACGGGGTCACGTGTTACTACTCAGCATTTCTTGAACTATGCGAAGTCGTTAAATGGCCAAAGAAAAAAGCAATAAGTAGTGCAACTGTGAAGTAAAAATAAGCAGATCCCCCCACCCCTCACCTCCATTGGCGCCCTAGCCCTTAGTGGGCCAGGGGTTTCTCATTATCAAGATTTTACTATCACACTCAATGAGACAACACAGTCGGCAGGTCTTCTGTGGACGAGTGATCAGCCCGGCGCAGAGACCTCTACCTGACAACACAACACTCACAAGAGGCAGATATCCATGCCCCGGCGGGATTCGAACCAGCAATCCCTGCAAACGGGCAGCCGCAGACCGACGCCCTAGACCGCGCGGTCACAGGGATCGGCAACAGGCAGTAGATTGCTTATCAGAGTTTTATTTAGCCATGGCAGCAATGAACCAACTAACCGCCGAACTGGTACTGGTGGTCTCAAACTTTCTGTCCACGACGCAAAATCTTACGTAGTATCTACTCAGTATCCAGTTTAAGCCACTGCGTTATTATTTTGGGAGTTCACGACGCATCAGAAATTCCCTTCTCGACTCTGGGCTCGGGAATCCATGTTCTGTACCAATATTCGGGAGAAATCCGGTTAATTTTTGTGCTTTATAACCTGCTACCATAAGACGCTCTGGTGGATTTTTCGGTCTTTCCAGATAATGCAAAGACCGTCCTTTCAGGAAAGTAAAGAGCCCTCATTTCAAATCCGTAGCTTCATAATCATTCACGACCTTCGCATACGCTCAAACAAATATTTTTTTCTAGCCGGTAGATTGAAGAAGTGTCCTTGTCTTTAGTGTGAGTCACGTGTCTGTCCCGTATTGTGTCAGCAGACTACGTTGTTAGCGTGGAGCGCTTCTTTCATATTCTGCCGCTTTACTTCACAAATTAAGAAGGACTGAAAAAACACTGAATTTGGGCATCGCCTCTGAAAAACACGTGATACATGGGGTTCCAAGTCTTGCAGTTTGTTTTGTGTCCGTCCCTACCTTGTCTGTCCGTCTTTCTTTCCAAGAATTCTGATATGTCCGCTTACTGGTTTTTTTTAAAAGTGAAATTTTTGAAAATAAGAAGATTCTAAATAAAACGAGATTCCTAATATACACATATGGAGTAATCATAGTTTATAATTTTGTTGAGTACAAAATGTATTGCAGTAAATTATGAAATTATATGTTAGGTCTGTAGAAGGGCTTCATATTTTGACCTGAATGGTAGAACACATTCCCCGAATTTATTTGCTCTCAAATTTTGTGAATATAATTTTAACACGTTACCTCCTTTTCCAGATATCTTATATTTGCCAGCTTTCTGGAAACTTTTATTACGTAAAAATCTTTGTATTTTACCTAAAATTATAAAGCAGCTACTTTTTAAATTTAAATCATAACACAATAATCCAACTCTAAACAACAACAGACTACATGAACACTTATTTTTCCATATTCTGCATCTGCCAATTTAGAGGTGAGGTCAGATGATGATAACAGAATTGAGTGATTGATAACAACTTATGTTTATTTCTTGATGGAAAGGAAATTAAAATGCATGGAGCCGGTAATTGATTTTTTACTCAATTTTAATCTATATAAATAACTTGTTTACCTTAAAGTAACACCTTATCACTTCGGAGTGAATTTATTTATGGTGAAATTGAAAACAAATTACTTTTGTATAAATTCTGAATTATCAAACATTAATTTACGTTATTCCAGGAACTTGGCCAGTGCTTTTTATATAAATATGAGTTCTTAAGGCACTTTTATAACATAAATTTTAATACGGGCCCTAAAGTAAGTGTTCTTAATTTTTTAATACTATAAGCAGAACCGGGATGTGTCAAAATATTAACCGGAATATATCGGTAGGTGCAGTGGTTAGGCTATTAGTTAAATAACCGAGCAATTGGGGTTAATGTCTCGGTAGAAGCGACGGAGGGTCCAGACGGGCTCTGATGCCCAAAGTGCTTCCTAGTCTGTGGGTTCATTATTTCTTTTCCCGGGATTATGACAGACGGGGCGTAATACTGACCACTCACCTCCATCTAATGGCGAGGTTAAGAAGGTGTGGAGCCATTATATTCACTGCATGTCTTCTTGATGTGGTGTTCAACTAATCATACGGACAACGTCGGGTTGGCCGTTTGCCTTTTTAGTTAAATACCCGGAATGTAAGCTATGAAATTTGAAGTTAAGGCAAGTTGAAACACGTTGGCCTATGGGGTGTTTCTGTACTCAGTGTTGGAATTTAAAGAAGCTCAGGTTCATTCTGTTGGAAGAATGTGTGTGTTTTTTTTAATACGAATACAAAATACTTGGTGACGTGGAATTTGTCTTTCAAACAGCTGTTCATTTTATTACGCCACAGCTTGAAGTCACGCGTTTCCTGACAAAACGAGTAATTCCTGAGAATTCGCCATTGGTGTCAGTGAGTGTACAGAAATGATTTATTGATGCATTGGTAATGGCATTCGCCATATGAGTTACACGGATCAGTTACTGACATTCATTACTACGTTGAAAGTTTCTGCTATGGTTTATTCTCATGGGCTTGCAATTCGTAATCACGTAACTGCTGAAACAACGGATAGAATGGAATGTGAAATTAAAATTGTTTAATTTTAATCAATCATAATTGCAAACTTAATAGGCAATATACGTCCTCACATTGCCAATCTGTTGTACTTTGTTTTCATCTGATAGTTTATTACTTAAAACCCATTATATGTGTGTGTGGCTTTGATGTCATAAACGTTTTACTGGTAGTATTATTTCCAACATTAAATGAAGAGTAATATATTTATTATGACACTGAAACTGGTTAAGGACGCATTAAATTTGGTTCTGTCTGATTTACAATTACGATTGTGGTTGATTACAGAACCGGATATTTGGAGCCCAATACAACGGGAGACATATAGGGGATATGCACAGTTCAAGGTTTAGTTCCTCCAGTGACTGAATAAAGACGCTTTGACCTACAAGAAAAGTCGTGCAGACCGTCAACTCTTTGAAAACTGACATCATCTAAGTCAAGTGTACACATTCAGTTTGTAACTCAAGAGAACACAGTACGTTATGTATCACAAATAGTGTATATGGAACATTTCTCTGTGTTCAGTATTACAAACAGTGGTTTTCCGTAACGCAACAAATTTCGTCAAGCCTCGAATTTATATTTTGAGATATGAAATACAAAATTAACTATACCTGTATGAATGCTCTCATGCTGGCGTGTTCGTGGGAACTGACCGTTCTTGCCTTTTTTGATGGCTATGTAACCGGCCAGGGTCATTAGTTCAAGTCTCGGAATAAGCATCAAGTAAATGAGACGAGATACCGGTTGTCCGGCCATTAGTTTAAATTAAATCCAGAACTGCAGTTAAAAGTATGGAATGCGGGGAGATGTTTAGCAGTTCATACTTCTAACTGATGTCCGCGTTTAAGCATTGTAGGTCATTAGGCTGGAACAGACCATGAAGGTCCAGAGGGGGAGTAGATGTATAGCTCTACTGTTTCTTTATCTTCGGCAATAAATGGGGTGGGTGGTCATCATCACGCCCCGGCCGCTTTACCCCCGAAAAAGAAAGCCGGTTCCCATTGTATAGGAGGCTGGGTGGGCCCCAGGGTGGGTCTGGATGGGTGCTGAAAATCTCTCCCCCACCGGGATTCGATCCCTGGACCGTCCAACCTGTAGCATTCCAAGCGATGTACGAACCTAAAAACGTAGGGACCAACTCTGGTAATTTGTCTCTCTGCGTAAAACTGACACCGTTATTTACAAATAAGGTAACATTATATATCTGGTGCTTTGGGATATTTTCTCCAAATGGCAAGCACTGTTTCTGTTATTTTGTGTTAAAGAATGGTGACAAGTCGGCAGTTGGCAACGCTGTATGGCATACATTAGATTGGCAAGACTGGCTCATCATCAAACATAGAAATAAATTGGGTGTCAGATACATTCGATACGAGTGGACGCCCTTTTTATTTTAATCATCCGTAGGTGGACGTAGCGACGCAACCTATTCTGTATAAATCATTACCTCTTGTGAACATAATTTGTTACTGGCCACTGTGCAGTGGCGCCATGTCAGAGACTGATTTTAGTTAGTCCGTACGAGGACTTACAAGAACCGTTTAAAAGCAATAATTTTCTACCTTTTCATCCCCTGTCATTACTCTTTCATTTATTTGCATTTTTACGTTGGTAGCTATTGAAAGGGAGATAACTCATGTGCAATTTTACATGGTCGGAAACAGAATCAAAAAAATGGAATGCCTTGCCGTATTGAATATTCTGTGACTCTATAATTTTTTATACAGTCACTGAAAAATAGTTTGAACATAAATATTTTAAGCCGTAAATGTGAGTCTGCTAAAAGGGTCTGAAAGAGCAGCGTTGGCTTGTTTTAGCCGGTTGTAATATCTGCTCGGAGTGTGTTAAGATCCATCCTATAGTCACGGCGAGCAAAGTGTAATACAGAGACTGTAAAGAGTGGCCAACCTCAGCGTTGTAGTCGGGTATAATACACAACAGTGACGTACGTTAAGAACAGTTTAAATTCTCTGTTCATAATGGAGGTGTATGTACATTACGCTGTGCGTGGAGGACTAATTTTTATGCACTTTCGCAATATTGCAAATGGGACCATTAGCTTTGTTATGTCGGTCTGTCAGTCCTTCCGTCTGTCCGCATGGGATATCTTGGCTCCAACTTTACGGATTTTCACGAAGTTTGGTATTTGAGTATTTTTCGATAAAATATAAGTTTCATTAAAATCTGATAAGAATAACGGGTACTGTACGTGAGGACCAGTATTCACTTATGACAATATCTCGCTCAGTTCTTCCTAGAATAAGAATTTTTTTCAGACAGAAGTTGTACAGAAAATCAAAGCACACTTTTTATGTTCAAGTTTTTTTCCCCCGTAAATCATCCCGTTTATGAGGTAATGTGGAAATATGGTAGAGCCAGACAGGCCGCAGATGAAAATCTAAGATGTCTCATGAGCATTGCATGCTGGATAAATAAGGCTACAAACAAACTCAGATTCTAATAATTATTGTTTCCACATTAACAGTGTTTATGCGAACGCACCTTAGTGTTACGTTTATGCGTACATTGCGTATCTTATTGTGTTTCAACCTGATTGATAGAGTAAATTTGCAGATCAGTTACTTTCTGCTGCTGTACCTGTGTGCTGAATGTAGTTGAATTGCATCTAACGTGGATAGTAAGAGGTAAATTCAAAGTTTGGCAGGGACCCAAATCGCCATGTTATGTCCAGTGGAAGCCTCTTGTTCGACGAAGCTTGATAGGGTAGTTATTGGCGCAGTGAGGAACGGTTATAGGTCTCTGTGCATTGACCGACCGGTTTGGGAAGGAGTTCACCCGTTTCATCCCACAGAGAGATATTTTTTAGTCTTCCTTGAGGGGTTTCTAATGCGGTGTTGGTGTGTGGTCTCAGAGGTTGGCTTTTTTTTTATTACCCATGGTGTGAGAGAAGTGAGCCGGTCCATCCCCTCGCATAACCAGTCACTCCATTCCTTACACACCTAAAGAGCAGATTCGGCAATTTCGAAGACATATTACAGACCGTTTTAAGCCATCCGTCAGCCAATATTTCCCTTCTTACAAAACCGTACCTTGCAATCAGGTCTTGAATAGTGTCTGGAATATCCTCAGAACACAATTTGGTGTCGCCCGGAATCTCACGAAATATGCAAATTTGGGGGTATTTGAAAGACAAATTTAAAACATCTTAGTTTATTACTTGATTTCCAGGACCAAGTATGTTATCTTTCATATATTTGATTACCAGCTATATTCGAATACATTTTGTCAGAAAATGTACTTTGGCATATCCCACACATTTTAGGAGCAGAACCATAAAGTCTCTTCTTCTAAATACGAGCACGATTTTGGGAAACTAATTAATGGAATGCTGCAGACATGTTGGTAGTCGGAGGGGGTGGAACAGCGACAGAGAGCCATCTAGTGTCTTCGGATTAAACGAATTGTATCAGGACATTCGCTATTAATTGCTGTAATTCCCTCTCTCGTATAAAATTGGCAGCATCCTGCTTAGTTGATATGTCTCTGAATTTATAGACTATTATTAGGCTGCCGCTTTAATATTAACTTTCATTCTTTTTCCTCTGCTCAGCAAGACTTTATCGAGGAACCTCCACGTAGATTCAAGTGGCGATAAAGCGGCTTCTTCTTTCAAGTGACATTGTTTATCTTCAGACAAAAATTTGAGTGACCCTTCATAAGCGGACAATTGGATGACATGATCTGCGGCACTAAAAAAAAACTGCTGCGATTTTTAATGTGCTGAATTGCAGTGAGTTTTGCAAACTCTGTTGTCGCCAACCCACACATTTCACAGAATCGAAAAAAATACTTCGTGTAAAATTAATATACCTTACAATAATATAAACAGCCAATCAGTTCAACATGTTTCGGGCGATAATTTGCCCGTAACGTGTTGAACTAATTGAAATTGTTATAAAATTATTATTGTTGCATCTAGTTGGTTGTTTATATTATTGTATCAATGATGCACGGTCACACAAACATCAAATTAATATACCTTAGCTGAGTGAGTGTTCAACACTGCTGAGAATTATTTTAAAATAAACCGTGGGTCAGGTGAAGGTTGACACTCATTAGAACAAAGATTTAACCCTGCGGCAAATACTCCCATTGGAGAAAAAGTTGACAGCTGTGTAACATGCGAGGAAATGAAGTTGAACTGCATGGATGCCTAATTTTTTGGAGGCCTGTGAAACCCCGAGTGTGATGCCCAAAATAAAAATTGGACACCAAGGGTCCACAGAAAATCTCGAGTGTCACGTACGGGGGACTTTCGTCGTACGAGAGAGAGCCATCGCGCGGGTACCCACACATTACAATTCACAAACCAATTAGCTACACGAAAAATATTTTGGAGAAACGTTCTCGGAATTACACAGAAATTCCACAAATATCAGATACAGGAAGCCCAAAAACTTAATATGGAGCATCATGTTTGGCGTTACAGGTAAAGTTTACAAAATAAGCAAACACTAGTAAGAAACTGACCTTGGGCATCAGACTTGGTGAAAACTCTTCCCTTAGAAACAACATGTACGTTATAATTCACGAATTAGGCACAAGATGTCCATTCTGTCTAATCTGAGCGCAATACATAATAATTCATAACCAGTTTCCATCATCGGAATTTTCTCAGTATTTGTACAATTTGGAAGCATGGCATTCTGCCTAATATACAGTTGGTGGTCGTGAATGCAAATTTATTATACAGAGTTAAAATAAACTTCATTTCCACATCCTGGTGGTAATTAAATCATGTTACTAAACAGAAAATTAAGAATCTGGAAGTCTGGTCGCTCGGAGGAAAAGACTTTCGATTATAGCTCCATTGCTAGGGCACGGAAAAATAAGGTAATATTCAGTAGGCTTACAGATGTCGTTGCACGGACTTGTATGAGCAATTACGGTTACCAAGTTGTAGAGTTAGAAGAGGATTATTAAACTTTAATAGTGCAGTCTAAAGAAACGAACACTGTGACCAAATATGAAGATGAGAGGACGTTAAAATAGACTGATATAATAAAAATGCTTTACTAATTAAGAAATAAGAAGTGAAATCATAAGAAAAGAACTAGAGATCTCTGGAATGCAAGTCGTGAGATCCAAATACAAACAAAACTGGATCAACCATCTTGAAAGGATGGACAACACCAGACTTCCGAAACACGCCCTCAGTTACAAACCTTGAGGAAGAAGAGATCGTGGACGCCCCAGGAAACGATGGCAACACGTCGATTCTGGACCAGGTCAAATGACGTGACCCATGGATGAAGATGATGATGATGATGATGATGATGATGACTAATTAACATACGGTCCAGAGCAATATGTTCTATTTCGTTAAGTTCTTGGCCACGATACACTGGACTAAATGACACAAACGTCATTAAGAGTTGAAGATTCAGGTCATCTGGATCACGTGTCCTTGTGTGATGAGTTTCAGACATTTTGAAGGAACTTGGTGTCTTTGAAAGGTCGGGAACCAACCTCCTAACGACCGGGCATTGTATTCCAGACGACCCAAGTCCTCAGGAACAGCGTTGTGAAAGCCGCATACCTCGCATTGTACGTTCCATATCAGATGTGCTGTAGGAAGCAGTAAACTGGCCACAGAAGAGTCACGTCTTGTGCCTATTAGATGTCCAGGTCCCTAGGCAGTCTGGAAATTGAACTGCTTATACTGAGAGTGTCGGAACGTGTAGCACACCCTTGGAAAAAATCGTTGTGTTCCACTTCCAGGACTCCTTAGACGCCTAGGAATGTAATGTGTAAGCAGGCAAATAGGGGCCTAGACTGAGATGGCATAAACTGTATTAAATACGGTTTGTGGTATGGAGTGTGGCGGCCATAGTGATTGTAGGACAACTGTGTTCCATACAGCAGACATTTATTCGAACTGCAGAGTGGCCAAGATACTGCTTCCCAGTATCCTGAACCAGTAAGTTTGTATGTTGGCCTATGCTGTAGGCAGAAAACAAGCATTCTCTCTCTGTTTGTTTCTGTCCCTGTCTCTATCTCTCCTCCTGTCTCCATTGTTCGGTTAACACCGACGGGTTCTCTTTCTGCTAAAGACTTGCCTTAGTACACTAAGTTTGTATAAGGAAGCGATTGTGCAACTATTTCTAAATAGAAATGTTAGACAAGAATTAGTTTACCAAACTCCATCTGCAGTTACGCACACACAGTGTAAGTGTAATGCAACTTCTTGTAGAAGCAAGTTTAATATACAAGCTACAAACTTAACTGATTAAAATTCACTTTTGCTTCGTGTTTGTTGAGTTTCTACTACGGAGGATTTCTTAAAGACGCAGTTTATTCGAGTATGAGGTTCTTTAGACATGCGGAAATTCAAATTAGGTGAACACTAAATTGTGCTGTACTTTTGATAGTCCGCATCGAAAATTATCTAGTTCATTAATTAAATTAATTAAATTTAATTTTTGTTCTCATGGATTAGGAAACTGGTGCTTGTCGTTGTCATAGTCTTCGGGGTAGGTTGGCTGGCGGGCTTCTACATTCTGAGAGGAAGTCTTCTTGCTGTTAACCTTAGCAACGACCCAAAATACTGTTGCCATATTTTTTTGGTCTAGCAATTATCCTTATGTCAGAAGGCTAATCCACATTTCCAACCATATCTGCAGCCTCCTGTCACCACGAATTCTATGCACCTAGTTTTCGTCTTTCCTTCTCTCTCTGTATGTGGCAACGTGTTGGTATGTAGGATTATTAGTCCCATAATTTCACTATTTCATTATCCATTTTTCATATATTAATGGGAATTTATTTAGGAACTTGGAAGTTATCATTTCTGTCGTTCTTAAACTTTATTCTCTTTTTTTACTTTCTATGTGTCTTTTCTGATGTATTTTACCTTGGACTAGCCAACAATTTTACACCTTCAATACTGTAATTTTGGACATTATTTAATATATCCACCTACTGTATTCTGTTTGTACATATAAACATTTGACTTTTATTTTTAAAATTTCCCTTGCAATTTTTAATTAACTAATTTATTTATTTATTACTCAGCTCCATGTGATTTCCTAGGCATACATTTTTGAAAGTTTTGTCTAGAAACAGTGTTTTTTGTTACGGCAGGTGATTCTGTCGTCATCACACGCTGCTTTGGTTCATAGGTTATTTAACGACTGTGCCTCATTTTAGTGATTATCGAGTGTCGAATGGATATTAGTACGGTAAGATAAAACAACTGAGAAGAAAGTGCCGTAATTTGCCCGGTTTGGGGCGAAGGGACTGAAAAAAATGACGTAAGGTCACACCAGCCGATGGCAATGAGTATGTGATTTCCATAAATGACATGGAATTACTTGACCAACCAAGAAACCGTCAGCTTGTCGAGGAGGACTCTAGTACTGTCGAAGTGCAAGTGATACGCATTATTGCTTGAGATAGCCTGCTAAATTGGACACTACTTATCAGGCACTAAGGTTATCTTGTAATTGTCTGAATACCGGTCGTGAACTAACACTGCCAGCAATTGCATTACGTTCCTACATATGTGTTCGTCTTTTTTGTCTCTGTCTTTGCGTCCATCCGCACATTTTAATGTGACTACTGGCGCATATATTTTTATACAATATGATATTAACGGTTGTTATGTAAGGTGCAAGACATTTTGATTTTCAAGATCGACATATATATTTTCATAAGCGAATAAATGGAAGAGCTAGGCTCATTCAGAATGTAAAGCTGACAAGAAGACACAAGGCAACTGTATGCACTCCGACAGGGATTGCATCTTCAGTCTCGTGTTTACATATTCTGTGCGATATAAAAATTGCAGGAGTGCACCAGGTGCCGCCTGGTGACACCATAGTCGTTACCAGCATAACACCACACAGCAAAGCTCCACCCGATCCATTTACCAAAAAACTGGGTGAGTGTTTTTGTCTTCAAGCAGCTAGTTCCACAGCGAAAGCACTCGTTGAGTAAAGTTTGTCGACTGTGAGTTGCATTGTAGGACGTGACCGGAGAGTCAACGTGAGCCTCGGGTAGGACGTGATATGGGACGATGATTATCCTGCCTGACTGTTGTGGCGATTTCACCCCAGGACATGACGTCGTGACCCGACTCACACAATAGACACTGAGTCGGTCCTCTTTGACATAATCTGCTCCATGTGTCTCGTCTACCTGGCCAGGTCCGTGGTGAAACGCTGGTTGTTCGATTGTTGGATTGCGTGCTTCTGTGTTGTTTAACTGCGCTCAGTCAGCTACATACGAAACTTCTGGACGACAAAGTGTGCAGGACGGAAAATAACTTTATCTATCACACGTTGTTGTCCCGGCGTTCGCCCCTAAGGATTTAAGTCACTAAAGCCGTACTTGCGAAGAGGCACAACATTTTGTCGTGAATAAGAATGTGCCTTAGATTCGTAATATACAGGCAACGTCTTAAAACGCGTTTAATTATTTTTTAATCATCCATTCCTATACTGTGGACTTGGGAAAGCAATGGCCAGAACACAAAATGTCTTTAGCTCGTGCGTGCTGTCATCACAATTATAGGAAAGCGGCTGGTTGAGAAGCATCAGAATTATAGGGAAAGAATTTACCTCAATTAGAAGTATCATGTGAATGGTATAAAAGTTATTATCTCCATAAAAAGCATAATCATACTTATAGAGACGAGATTAGCTTGATCATAAATATAATCGCGATTATACGAAGTCTATTAGCTCGACGAGAATTAGCTGAATTTTCGAAAGTCATTACTTCTATGAGAATTCTTACCCGAATTGTGGGAAAGATTTGTCTCATGAGAAATATTGTAATTATAAAAAGCCATGTGGCGAAAATGATCGGAATTACATGAAAGCTATTAAATTGTTGGGAAATGTCATTAGAATTATAGGATAGCCGTAGGTCATGTGTCAGACACAATCGAAATTATAAATGTCAGTTACCTCCAAGAGAAATATTTACGCAATCATAGGGAAGACAGTTATTAGTTCCATGACATCATGAAAATTGTAGAAAAGTGCTATTTCTGTGTTGAATATTATCCGCGAGAGATGTGATGGGATATATAAGGAAATTATGGGCTCAGCGAAAAATGAAATAATATACAAGTAATATGACGGATATATATATATATATATCACCGATCTCAGAAACCGCGCGGTCTAAAACGTGGGTCTGCGGCAGCGAACTTGCTGGGATTGCGGGTTCGAATCCCGCCAGGGTAATGGCTGTTTGTCTGTTGTGGGTGTTGTGGGTTGTCAGGTAGAAATATCTGGGTCGGGCTGATCATTCGTCTAGAAGAGTTCTCCGAGTGTGGTGTGTTTGAGTGTGATCGTGAAGCCTCGTTTATGAGGGGGACCTGGCCCACTACGGGCTCTTGCGCCATGGAAACACACACACACACACACACAATTTTTTTTTTTTTTTTTTTTTTTTTTTAAGGTATTTTTTTTAACATTTTTTTAATAAATTTATTTTTTTTTGGTAAAAACTTTATTATTGAAAAAGAAGAAA
>Ga0136643_10010242_pt1 | contig 13832 bp, 8 predicted proteins | sample TergutLab28metaG_FD_96883 | JGI IMG/M metagenome (GOLD analysis project Ga0136643, IMG submission 96883) | Labiotermes labralis P1 segment gut microbial communities from Petit-Saut dam, French Guiana - Lab288 P1 (version 3) (version 3) | ecosystem: Host-associated > Arthropoda: Insects >...
GACATCGGTTTATACCGAAGATCCACAAACACAGTGGAACCCGGTTATAACGACATCGGTTTATACCGAAGACCCACAAACACAGTGGAACCCGGTTATAACGACATCGGTTTATACCGAAGACCCACAAACACAGTGGAACCCGGTTATAACGACATCGGTTTATACCGAAGACCCACAAATACAGTGGAACCTGCTTATAACGACATCGGTTTATACCGAAGACCCACAAACACAGTGGAACCCGGTTATAACGACATCGGTTTATACCGAAGATCCACAAATACAGTGGAACCCGGTTATAACGACATCGGTTTATCTTAAGCGACATCTCGTCTATAACGTCCGATGTTCTGTGGTACCAATTCATTCCTCACTGTTAACCAGTTTACTCCTCGCTTAGAACAAATACTCCTTTATAGCGACACAAAATATTCAGCCCCTTGCATGGCGTTACTAACAGTTACTTCGAACACCCCACACTTACTTCTCATTGATGTTCTCAATGTGCTATAGTAACGCGCATGAAACCGAATGTAGACAAGTCCCACATGTTTTACATTATATAGCTTATAGCTACGCGAAACATTAACATCCAGGAACCGAAAAAGTGAAATTTCATCACATATTAGAATCCAACTAAGCCTAAGAGTACGTTTTAAACCTACTGGGCGACATTTACAAAGTAAAAAGTGCCTTGCAATTTTCATGTTTGCACCGTGCATCCATGATAAACACTTTATTATCCAACTAATGCACAATGTATAATATGTCGATACAATTAAAATTATAAAATATTTAGAAGTGCTCCAACATGTTTCGGATCGCAGAGGATCCATCGTCAGGGAGCCTTGTACAGTGCTTGGCTAAAAATTACGAGAATGATTCTATCGTGTCCATTGACATGGAAAAGGTCGGTGTTATGGCAGCATATTGTAACCTGATGTGCATGTGTGTAGTTCACTGTATATGAAGGCACTTCATAATTTTAATTGTATCTCCATATTATATATCGTGCATTATTTGGATAATAAAGTGTTTAATGCCTTGTAATCATTCAGTACTTTAAACTACCAATTTCCCCTTTTGCCTGTATTGATATTGGCGCGTTAAAGTCAGAATTAACCCTTTATTTCGGATTTCAGCAGAACTGCTGACTGTCACATTTTGCCCCTTTCTGCAATGACACAAAATTAACCTCACGCAAGGAACAACGTTAGGAAAACGAAAAAACATCAACCAATAAACTCCGTTACACCAAGATCCTTATCCCATCGCATCCTTCTTTGTCTTCAGCACCGTCAATTTCACTGTGTACATGAGAAAAAGGAAAGTACTGAAAGAGTCGGTGACCGACATATTTTGGAAACATCTTCACTTGAGTAAATGAAGTGAAATGCCAACTTGATGCGACAATGTAATTTGATGAAGTTTCCTTAGATCGACATGTTTGGATGGTGCACGACACCATCCAAACCGTACACACGACCTACGCAGCGGTTCTCAGGACCACCACCCATCTACAAACTGGGTGCAGAAAACCATATGCTGCAACTTAACATCTAGTGATCCTGATGATGGGCGTATGCGCCCGAAACATGTCGAGCTAAGGAAACTTCAATAAATTACATTGTCGCATCAAGTTGGTATTTCACTTTATTTCATGATGAAGATGCACGGTCAAACAATCCTTAAAATTCACTTCAGTACTTAGCTGTTATTTTCCTAATATTTGAATAAAGCTCGAGACACAGTGCAGCCAAAGTGCGAAGTTGAATTCTAAATACATGTAAACAGGACTGTGCCGATAGGTAAACAGAGGCGGACTGGGGAAAGCGGCATCCTGCCACGACCACGCGAAGAGAGCGGCAGGTAGACGAAATACGGAGGGATTCTGCAAGGCTCGACTGTCAGTAAAATTCTCGGGTTATTTCGTGACGCTCATTAGACTGCAAATGCTACATAGCGTCGACAGAAATAGAAATGTTGACACGAAAGTTGCAAAGGCGAGGGTTTGGCAGGATGTGGTCGCAGAACATTTTCACGTAGTATCCAATATTCTCACACACATACACAGAAGCAAGGGGGTACCGCGATAGCTCAGTGGTTAAGGCGCTGCGCTACAAATCGCAAGGTCGCTGGTTCGATTCCAGATCGCGTCATTGGAATTTTTCATTGATATAATCCTTCCGATCGCAATATGGCCCTCCGGTCGACTCAGCCTCTAACAGAAATGAGTACCAGGAGTATTTCCTGGGGGTAAAGGCGGCCGGTGTGTAAGGCTGACAACCTTACCAACATTCTGGGCCACTGTCACGTAATCTGGAAACCTTAACTTCCTGCAACCCTATGGGCGCCTGGGGCCTGTAATGGGACTGCCTTACCTCTACACAGAATTAAGGTCCATAACCAGCACAGTCACATAACCAGTCTGAAGCCATGTACAGTAAGTAACAAGTTTCCAGAAAGATCTCTCACGATAGTAAATAATTAATTTATCAACTAATCAGGCATTTATGGTGCAACGATACAATTTCAAGTAAAAGTTCTTCATTTGTTTAATTTTCTTTTGCTGTGGCTTAAAATTTCAAACCTACGAAAGCAGGAGACATCCTTAGCTTTGCGCAGGGGGCCTTGAAAGTAACTCCCGCGAAAGGTGAGGGGCAGCAGTATAATAAACGATAACAGCCCTTCATAAATAACTTAACTCAATCTACAAACCACTTCAAAACTGTTAGCACCAAATGGGCCACAGAAGGAAAGTGCTACAGTGAGTATCCAAAAATATTTGATTTGATATATTTGGTAACAGCAATTGGTTTGACATCCGGTGGCAGTAGTACACTACACATTTACACACAAACAATACACAGAACGACACAATGAAAACAGAATATACAGAACAGAACGGACATAAACAATATGAATACATAAACATAACATTAAAAAATACATAATTTACAAAATTAAACAGAAACATACAAAACATACAACCATATATATAATGATACAAAAAACGGAAACAAAGAACACGAAAGAATGTGATAAACGATAAAGCAATACGAGGTTTGTTCAAATAGTATCCGGATTGGAACTGTAGTGGTTGTTCACTGGGTGGGATGTGTTTGAAACCTGTCTTGACATGTTCGTACATGTCTTAGCAACTCATGACACAGGTTGCAAGTGGCTGCGTTTGCTCAGTTGGCTGTAGTGGGTCGCGGAAATAACACGATTTTTACGATGTATGAAACCACCGAACAACGTATTTGCATCAAGTTACGTTTTAAAATCGGAAAAACCGCAACGGAAACGTAATAATTACTGCAGCAAGCATACGGTGAAGATGCAGTGGGTCGTACACAGGTGTTTGATTGATTCCGTCGATTTAAGGAGAGTAGAACCTCCGATGAAAGAGACCTCCGCTCGGGACGACCGTCAACATCGAGAAACGAGGAAATGATTGCTAAAATTAGAACAATCGTTCGCAATAACAGGAGACTGACAGTACGAGAGAAAGCGGATGACTGTGGGATCTCCGTGGGCTCATGCGATGCAGTTTTAACCGATTATCTGCACATGAAACGTGTGTGCGCGAAGTTTGTGCCGCGTTTGCTATCAGATGACCAACGCGTGCAACGTCAGACAATCGCCCGTGATTTGTTTGAGCGTTCATGTGAAGACGTGCAGTTTCTTAAGAACATCGCGACAGGTGACGAGTCCTGGGTCTACGGGTACGACCAGGAGACAAAACAGCAATCGTCACAGTGGAAGGGTCCCACGTCTCTGCGACCAAAGAAGGGGCGCCAGGTGCGAAGGAAAGCAAAGGTCATGTTACTGGCGTTCTTTGATTCTGAGTGTATCGTACACCACGAGTACGCTCCCGACGGGCAAACAATTGACAAGGAATTCTATGTGGAGGTCTTGCGACGTTTGAGTGAATCAGTTCGCCGAAAAGACCGGAAAAATGACGGGATGGCGACTGGATCCTGCACCACGGCAATGCGCCCGCACACACTTCGCATCTTGTGCAGCAGTTTTTGGCCAAACACGGCACCGCTCAGTTGCAGCAGCCGCTATACTCACCAGATCTCGCACCGTGTGACTTTTTCCTATTCCCAGGGCTTAAGAACGTTTTGAAAGGAAACCGATTTGAGGCAACGGAGGACATCAAACAAAATTCGACGAAGACACTATTAGACATCCCCAAAGAGGAGTTCGCAAAATGTTTCCAACAGTGGCAGAAACGTTGGGCGAAGTGTGTAGCTGCGGAAGGGCACTATGTTGAAGACAGTTAGGGTTAAAACCCCGTAAGCCTTATCTACTTCATGTACTGTGGTCAGTCCGGATACTTTTTGAACAAACCTCGTATAAGCAGCAAACTTCCTATGATCTATATATCTTCTAATAATGTTAGACACCCTGTTACTAAGACCTTCACCACACTTCACTACACTTCACTCCACTTCACTACAGTTGTCGACACTTCATTTCCACTCATTTAACTTCACCCAACTACACTTCACTACCCTCTCATTTGGCTTAACCCTATTTAAATTTCCTACCGCTCCACCGTACAAAATTTAGTCGTCACGGCGACCTGGCGACCGGGATTTGTGGCCCAATTACGTACAGCTTTATTGAACGCCGCTATAAATGGAGCTAATTACTTCCACGGAGGGCTAGGCACTTGTGGGTAGACTATATATCGTCAAGACCGGAGGAAAAGGCAGACTAAGACAGGACCGTTAAAACGTTCATAATCGAAATAGGATGTATTAGTTAGAAAAGTGTACAATAACTCACGATATAGGACAGTTTATGGCCATCAACAACTGTCACAAAAACTGCTGAGATTATTAATGTCAGACTTCAATGCAGCCACATGCCTGGCCTATTTTAAGTTGACCAAGTGTTTCCATTCCCCATTCGCTGCGCTGCAGAAACCATAAATAATCTTTATTTCACAACACTGCAGAAGAGAACCAGACGTTATAAAACTAGGCGGCTCTCTTTGTACTGTTCTATCGCTTATCATGTTTCATGTCCGTAGTTCAGTCATTACAGTGACTAGGCAAAGGGGTTGGACGACTGCAGAAATGCAATTTCGATACCCAGCACAGGCAAAGACGTTACACAACGCCGAATCAGATGGAAAGACTGTCATGAATGGCAGAAGGTGGACGTGTATATTTCAACGTCCTGTCTGTGTGCCAAATTCAAGTAGCAGGGCAAGGCATGGACAGCATATAAAAACATTCACAATACAATGACACACGTCTTCAGCAGCTCTCGAACTCACCTACAAAGAGCGTAAGGAAGGAAAGAAACACAAAATACAAGAAAGGACGACAACAATACAACCTTGAAGTAAGGACTGGTTATGAAATCTCACGTCAGAAGGAAGAGAGGTGTTGCTGGCAATAGCAACACACAGCACTGTACAGTATCGTACCTCGGTATAGCTCATTGGTTCATTAGTTATTTAAGGATACCGTTTCAACTGCATACGTTATTAAATTTCCATACATGCACATATACATACTTTCTATTTTTCATCCCCTCGTTTTGGTTAAAAAGTACATTCCGAGAAGTGGCCGGATTTCCGCCAGCAGGTGGGAGTATCAAAACTAATCCTGTTTTGTCCATCAGATTTGTATATCTCTAACCCCAACCACTAAGGAACTTCTACACGATGATGAAGGCAGGACCAGATTATGAAATCTTTCTTTTAACTAAACGAAAGGGTGTAAAATGTCCAATACATGTGCCTAATTCATAACACAGCACCGTCAAAGAATTTAGACCCATCGTATAACATAAGCAGTGATTTCAAGATTTTAAAGTGATTCCAAATTAATGTTCTTTTGACCATTTTTTTATTTCCCCAATAATGTATCACAACTTTCCATTTAATAAAAATTAAAAAAAACACTGTCCAGAGCATGAATAACACAAACAAACAAACAATCCAATTATCCAGAAAATTTGAGACTTGATAATACATTGTGATTCTTCACTGCACTAACTGTACAGGGGGTGTCGATAAGTCCTTAGCCCGACCAGTAATGAAACAAGCTATTTTTTCTGTCAGAATGGCGTGAATTTCCTGCGGCACCTTGCGTTGCGGGGGGGGGGGCGGTGGGGCTTGATGACAGCTCGCGTCTCGATGTTGTTGAAATCGCGCGCGTCCCTGACATGCTTCCGAGCTTGTTCCCTTCCTGGTCGGGCCAAGGACTTATCAGCATCCCGGTACTTGATATATTAACTGCCTGAGCATGGTGCTGCAGCACCGAAACATGTAGCAGGAGTTTTGAACAACATATGATTGTGTACGTTGTATGCACGTATATTTTTTGGTTTAGTAAAAGTATACGTTGGGTTTAAATGTACGGGAAAAAATAGTGTCAAAACATTAACTATTTATTTGTACAAACAAATGCATACATGTGCATTTGTTTGTACAAATAAATAATAAACAATAAAATGCATGGCATGTACATAAAACAAGTTCAAAACAGTTTCAAAATGGAATGAGACGTACCCTACGAAACGTCGGCTGAACAGCCTAATCCCACAAGGTGCCAACAGTAACTCATACAGTTACGACGTCATGATAACTGACCACAACACAGTGGACAGAACGTGGAAAAAAGCGGTTTTGGTAACGTCGTTAGTAAAAACTGGCACTTGACGGAAATGGCTGAGGAAAACCATAAAAAAAACATACCCGCAATAGTCAGTCTTCGTGCCAAGATTCGAAACCGAGACCTCCCCTACACTAACGAATGTCTCGCATTTGTCAATTGTGGACTGCGGTGTGACTATGGAATAGGCACTTGGAGGCCTGTACGTCGCAAAATGCAAGTCTGGAGAACGAAGTTTTTGTACAATCTGTGGGACCCATTTTAGTAGTCAAGTCAGTTAAATGTGAATAAGGACACTCAAGCGGAACGGAGTCCACAGAGGGAAGTGAGTCCATGCGCGAGCATTTACAGTACCATATGAAGCACGGAAAATACTGTCTTTTACGTACCAAGGCAAGTTTTATATACAATATTAACGGGTCGCTGAATTAGGGAAATAACATGCCGAAGTAACTGATTGTGGCACCAGTAACTGAGACAAATGCAACATGAACAAACTTAAACCTAAGTTGCTGAAGAAGGGATTGGAACAGAAGGAGAATGAAAATAAATGACGGTCACTTTCTTGTACTGCGTTACGACGTGTAATCTGGTAGAAGTTTATCAGCGTTTCGGAGAAACTTCCTAACTCCATCTTCAATATTTTGTTCCATCGTGAACACGAAACAGCACGTTCCTTTGGGAAACAACCGTAAATTTCTACCAGACTTTGCGTGATTTCAGGCTTCCACCATGGTGTACATGCAATCTTCGGTCTTCTGGTATGTTACGCAACGTGGATTGGTAGTTACCGACGTTTCTGGGCAACATATCGGTCCCAACAACCCTTGAAGATGAGGCCGATGTTGTCTCGAAACGTCGGTAATTAACTACCAATCCACGTTGCGTAACATCCCAGAAGACGGAAGATCTCTTCTTCCAGACTACTTGGCGTCACGTTACAGAAGGCGGTAATCTCCTCAATCACTACCGGGGGGATCCTCAGATGGAACTGAACGAAGCTGTGAAACATCTGAATTGAATCCGAAACTACAAGCCTATAATTTGGATGAACGAATTTCGGAGTAATAACAAGTTATTTAATCTGCATCATAGCGAATTATATGGAAGATACAAAGAAGGATATTAAACTTTCAGAAACAGACAGGAAAATAGAAGCGAAATACAGATAATTACATAATAATGTATAACAAAACCTAAACAAATTATTGCTCTGAGCGGCCCCTAAGAGAATTTATAACGTATAAAATACAACAGAAGGCTAAAGAAAGAGAAACTTCCCTAAACGGCTTGAAATGAAGAATTTTTCAGCATTCTTGCACGAAAACGGAACAGAAGGGTTAAAATTTTGTGGTCAGAGAACAAAGCAGCAGAGAAGTCGACGTCCCAAGGAACTAAAAAGAAAGTCTAGACTCACATAATACTCAACAGAGAGAAAGACAAAACATATAACTCTGAAACCAAAGAAAACTACCAACATGGCTACCCTGACCGTAACTTCTAGCATTCTGACCAGTGGTATGAGTTTCAGATTTACATTCTACTTCGTTTAATCTCAGGTTTAACATCTCCTATATAAAAGACTTCCGGCATAAAGAAACTAAGTTTGACGCAGGAAAACACACATACACACGGAACTTCGGTGAAGGGCCTCAGTGTAACCGGGATTCGCCAGGACCGAATGTCGGTTGTGTCAAAGGCTATCCTGAATCAGGAATGTCTGCGTTTTACTCGGCCTCTCAGTACAAACTATCACCACATCTCACACAGCAAGTCAGCTCAAGAGGTAATGCTTGACATGTAACCAGAAGAAGAGCGGTTCGAGTCTTAGTACGGACACCGGTTGGTCGTGACTGGGTTTCTTTACGGTCTTCCGCGGTCCATCTATGCAAATGTCAGAATTGTACCTGTAATTAGGCAACAACCTCTTCCCTCACGTTTTGGACTTCATCATTTCACCAATCATCTCCCCGTCACGCTAAGAAGTCTGATTTATTGCTAGCATCATTCAATAAGTTACTCGCCGATAAAGCATACTAACCCCACCACCCATAAAGCATACTAATCCCACCACTCATAAAGCATACCAATCCCACCACACATAAAGCATATTAACCCCACCACCCATAAAGCATACTAACCACACCACCTATAAAGCATACTAGCCCCACCACCCATAAAGCATATTAACCCCACCACCCATAAAGCATACTAACCCTACCACCCATAACCGTCCCTAGTTACAACCCACGATCATCTTCACATATCAAGTTGTGCTATAAAAACATGAGTTGAAATGTCGTCGTTAAAAATCCAAAAATCAATAAACCGTAAAAGAATTTGTAACAAGTAGAAAGAAAGAAAGAAAGACAGACAGAAAGAAATAAGTACAACATAATGGGTAGAAAGAGAAGGAAAGTGAATTGTTTCTAACAAAGGAGACTTCAGAACAAAACTGAATAAATAAAAGGAGTGATAATACCCGCAAAATTCGGATAAAAGAATGGAGCAAAGAAAACACAATTATAATGGCCTTCACAAGAGATACCATTGTTTGGACACTGAAACGTTTGTATAGTGATGATGAAAACTGGAACAGTGTCGGCTAGGGCAACCGGCGGCTCTCACGGTCACTATGGAGAATTCAGTCTCCTGGCATTGATGAGAAATCCTGACAGATCTCAGAGACGTTGAACCGACGGAGAAACAGGTTTATAAGCTTGTCCTTTATATAGCAGAAAGAAGAAATCCTGACCGTTCTGCTGGGATTCAAATACGACAGTTCATACACCTGTAATGACGAATTTGACGTTCAGGTGACCGTGCATCGTGACGAATTCCTACAATAAAACAATACAGATGCACTAATTTATCAAATTTATTTTTGGAATAAAACTCTACATGTTTCGGACAGTTCCTCTGTCCATCATCAGGAGTTTTTCATTGTACACACAGCAATGGTATATGTCGTACAACTTGCGATCAGCAGGATCAGGACGGAACTGATGTTCCGTCCTGATCCTGCTCGCAAGCTATCAGCAAAACTGTACGACATATGCCATTGCTGTGTGTACAGTGAAAAACTCCTGATGATGGACAGAGGAACTGTCCGAAACATGTACAGTTTTATTCAAAAAATAAATTAGTGCATCTAGTTGGTTTTATTGTAGGAACCTGTAATGACCTACTGAGTCATTCGGTAGTCTGGGGTCCGAGTCACTGCTTGACTTCATGACCCTGTCGGCCACAACTAGTAACATCCTACAACCCTTTCATGAGGCGCAGGATGTGAGTTCTCTCATGTCTGAGCCAATTCGAAATAAGAAAGTACAACATTCCTGACCAAAACAAACACAAGTTGCTTCCTCATTACTGCTTTACTAACACGTAAAGGCATCAGCAGGTTTTTAACTTTCACAAACCCGACCAGAATAAAACTAACTTATACGGGAGTTGGCAATAATGACAAGTATCATTAACATATACTATGAGTCAAGTACATCACAAGAACGCACAAGCGGGAGGTAATTGTCCATATCTCTGTTCGTTCCTCTTCGAAAATACTGAGAAACAAAAATGGAATTTTAATATTTCGACAAGAAAAATTCAATTTTGGTCCCCATCCGTCCACCTCACCTCCATCTACTGTAGATATTAATAATGAGTGGAGTTATATTTCTACTCCCCTTATACGCCTCCAAGGCGTGGGAGTCTACCTTATTCACTAAGTCCCTGCCTGGAAGGTGATCTGGCAACCACGTACCAAAGAGTCCAGTACACTTCCTCAAAACATTTAAGACACATTTTAATATTATCATCTCACATACCCATGCTTCCTAAATTATCACTACAATTCTGATGTACCGAATGATATGCCGTATGAATTTCTCACACATGTAGGTACCGCCCATTTCACTTTCTTCGAATTAATGCTCTCATAACATCTGTGGAAGAGTGCAAAATAAAACTTTCGTTGCTCCTTCCTGCCTTTCACAACCGAATGTTCATAAGGACCTCCGTTCTCTGCTTTTCCGTTAATGCAATAAGGTTCTGTGCCCACGCAAAGCAGGCAGGTACTCACTTTATTCTTTAGGTATAAGATGGGAAACTTGAAAATAGGTGGAAGAACTGTACCGAAGGATACCACCATCAGCATATTTTACATGACAATGCTATCGCAACTTGAATTGTTCTCAAATACATTTCGTTGTCCAAAAACCGGGTAGAAAGTAAAATAAATGACTGGCTTATTTTTCGATACGATACGTACTTAGCGAAACAAAAAAAAATAATTTATATAAGGAACAAATAAAGTTGTGTCCGCAAACAAAGCCCAACAATAACAACACACGTCGCACCAACCACCTCCCGGAACTGTGAGTTTTCATAACATAGCACATGAACTGAGACCCCAACTTAACAATTAACCAGGAACACACAGACGATCCAAATGCCTAATGACATCGAACATCATACGATAAAATAAAACCGAAAGTCACACAGTGATTAAACCCAAGTACGATGATAAAACATTTCAAACCAGGGAACACAAGGAACCAGTCCCACACACACTCTAAACAAAACACCAAACGACTGAAAAGCCAACAAAAAACATAAAAACACCCAAGAAAACAACATTTTAGCATAGAATATGATTTTAACAACACTGGAATTGTAAACCACGGTATCCCTCAGGTAATACTGCCGATGTACCTTGGTTAAAATACCACTACTATACAAGCCTGATGACGGCATTATAGGGCCGAAACAAGTAGCTTAGTAGATAGTGCAATAATACAGACAACTGCACCACATTGTTGTGTAACGACGGTATAATAAAAACGTTTTACAAACTAATAAAGCCAAATGAACTAAAAGGCTCGTGCATGACCCGAACAATGCTCACTAGCCCTGATACTCACGGACAGTTTTACTGGATGATCTGAAGGAGCGCCAGTTCTGCCGAACCGAATACACAACACGCCACCGATGTTCCTAAGGCACCCGAAATCCTGTCTATTTCTATTCGCCTATCGGTCATAATTGCAATTTTGCTTAAGGGCAAACAAAGCACTTTGTCATTTGGTCATAAAGATCAGGAGTTTTCAGAGCCACAGCCCACAACGACATGTATTGCATTCTAAACTAGGTTATTTCTACAAAAAAAACAGCCAAACATGAAAGGTATGAATCTCATTCAGCTCTCCTTCGTACTACGTGTCCCGTCAATCTCATAATATTTTATCACTTTCGTGATATCTGGTTAAAGATACAAGATAAGAAGATACCCTTAGGTAATTTCCTCTAGATTTCTTGTATTACAAGACTTCATATTTGTGTAATCAAATAACCAAATTGGAACATATCGATACCGCAAGTCAGAAATACGAATATTAAATCCTCCCAAGGCTGACGTTCATATGCATTGTACCTACGTAGGACTTCAGTTTCTACCTCGCAGATAACACAAACTGTGTGTCACAAAGACAAACCGGTCAATACCGAACAGACAAATTACTGGCATTTACTGCAGGAGCTCGTGAGTCGGGTAGCTCAGTCAGTACAGCGACTGACTATGGGCCGGACGGTCCTGGATCGAATCCCGGTGGGGGGCGAGATCTAGACCGGCCCTGGAGCCCACCCAGCCTCCTGTAAAATGGGTAACGGGTCTTTCCTGGGGGTAGAGGCGGCCGGGGCGTGGGGCTGAACACTCACCCCCCATCTAGAGTGCCGAGATCCTAGAAAAAGTAGAGCTACACCTCTACTCACCCTAAGGGCCTGCGTGGCCCCCCAAAAAGGGTGAAAACCTACCTACTACAGGAGTTGCTCGATACACACAAAACACACTGCGTGACACTATGCGGTGTTCCTTAATGTTGCAGCAGATGGTACATATAGTTACCACTTAATGAGGTAGGTTACGAACACTACACAGCAACAGTAACATCTTACGCTTTGCTAAAATGTTCAGAGGCTGAGGGTCAGTCCATGATTACAGCATTCTAACATGTCCGAAGTCTCCACACATCGCACTCCAGCGTGGGAGCGAAGTGTGCACAAACCTTGCAGTGGGTGGTTCTAAAATCCGAATTCCAAGACTATGTTGTGCACGAACAGCCCCGGGCAGTACCAGTTCAACTCTGTTACACAGTAATGCATCTCCAGGGGCAAGGAATGCGACGGGGTTAGTAGCCAGCAGATTGCGGCACATAGCTTTGTTAGGACAGGAAGGACGGAGGAAATAAACCGAGAAGGAAATGAAAGGAGAAATAAGCACAAACATAATTAAATAAAAAAATAAATCAAGGAATAAAGAGAAAATAACGGAAGAGAATGACCTAAATATATAAACAGGACACAAACTGGGACAGCAAAAAATAAACACAGGATGAAGTACATAGGCTAAGTAAACAGATTAATTAATTAACAAAGGCGAACAAATAAATTATAAACGTGACAAGAAGAGAAAAATACACAATGCTGAGGATGCAAGGAATAAGAAAGAAAGACATAAACAGAGAGACAAATAAATAGAATAAGGGAAAACAACAAAAAAGGAAGTAGTAAAGTGACAAAGGACACAATACACAGCACAGCGCCATAGAAATGACAAACAAAGAGTGAAGGAAAACAGAAAGGAAATATTCTTAATGTGGATCATCCCCCCCCCCCCCTTGTGTTTACAACAAATTAAAAATCCAGGTTTTCTCAGTCAAAATACAACTTCACTATTTACACAAATTAGCTGTATGTTTCGACCGCTGTTAGCAACCATCATCAGTCCGATTTCAAGAATATAAAAGGCAATAATACAGCTGTAACAATAGTCAGAGATTTCGGACCTTGCAGCGTGTTATATAAAACATATATAACGTACACGTTATGTAGGTTTACGAGAAGTTAAGGAGTAATGGGGGTTTAAAAATGTATGATTGTAAATTTTTTGAAATTTGAAACGTTGTAGTTATGTAATAATTGCAGTATTAACAAAATGCTAAAATAAGATTATGTAAATTAAGTTAAAGGTAAAGTGCACCGTTGTACAGGCACTGAGGCTCTGTACATGCCGTACGGTCCATAGGGGGAGTAGAGGTATAGGTAAAGGTAAAGTGCACCGTTGTACAGGCACTGAGGCTCTGTACAGGCCGTACGGTCCATAGGGGGAGTAGAGGTATAGGTAAAGGTAAA
>Ga0136643_10010247_pt1 | contig 13826 bp, 13 predicted proteins | sample TergutLab28metaG_FD_96883 | JGI IMG/M metagenome (GOLD analysis project Ga0136643, IMG submission 96883) | Labiotermes labralis P1 segment gut microbial communities from Petit-Saut dam, French Guiana - Lab288 P1 (version 3) (version 3) | ecosystem: Host-associated > Arthropoda: Insects >...
AACCTTTTGCTTTTCTTGTACTTAAAATTCTTTGGCCCCACAAAAAGATCCCCTCCCCAGGACAGTGCTCCAGTCACCAATCCCCCCCCCCCCCCCACAAACAATTTGGTGGGGGGGGGGGGGAATTTACTGAAACACTCCGCTTATTCACCACATTAGGCCCCTGTGACTTTTGGGTCTTCCAAAAATTAAAGTTTGCCTTAAAGGGATAAATATTTCAGGACATCAAAGATGTTCATTGCGAAGGCAACGCTATTGGTTACTCTGCAATACGAGTTTAAAAAATGTTTCTACTAGTGGCAGCATCACTCAGCTAAGTGTTGCTGCCTGCTCAGGGGACTACATTGAAGGTGATTCCTCTCATTAAGCTGTTATCTGTAAAAATATTCGCAGTGAAGTCAATCCGGGAACACAACTGCCATACCTCATAACACCCAATATTTCTCACTTTCTTCTTATGTCTCAATATGTTTCTGATATTAAGGATGAAAGTTATATACATAGCAGACCTAAAAGATTTATTAGTCATTATAACAAACTAAACTCTGATAAAGTAATCTGAACACAATATGAGCTCATTAACAATATGAGTTTATAAATAAAATTACCTGGACAGATCACCTGAGCAAATATTACCAATAAAAACGAGTGGTACTAGAACTTCTTCTAGAGAGGCTCCACCATGGCTCCCTGAATTTTTCATACCATGATCTCCACACACCACCAACAGTGATGGAAAACCAAAATGTTTTTCCTGTAGAAATAAATGGTGCAGGATTTACTATGAAATTTTATGAGTATAGAGGATCATCAAAAAACAACTCCCTGGCTTTAAAGTTGAATATTGCTACCATCTGGTCCAGAATCTTTGTCTTACCCTATGCTATCTAAAAATTTAAAGATTATAAATGCAGAAGTTTAATGTTTCCTGTTACTTTATATGGGTGTGAAAATTGATCTCTCATACTGACAGAAGAACACTGGCTGAGGAGTGCTCGAGAGTAGGATGCTGTGGAAGACATTTCACAAGGAACTTAAGTACAATGGTGTGAAGCTTCATAATCATACTCCTCATCAAAGATTATTTGGTTGATAAAACCAAGAAAAATGAGAAGGGTGCAGGAGATGGCATGTATAGGGAAGGTAAGAAGTGCAGACAGGGTTTTGGTGGTGTAACCTGTATGAAAGAGACCACTTGGATGACCTATGCATACATGGGAGTATAATATTAAAATGGATCTTCAAGAAATAGGATGGAACAGCAAGGACTAGAATAATCTGACTAAGGACAAGTGGTGGGCTCTTGTGAGTGCAGTGGAACCTTCAAGTACTATAAAATACAAGGAGTTTCTCAACTAACTTATGAATGACTGGTTTTGTAAGAGGTACTCTGGTCTTTGGAGTCAGTTAGTTGCCTCATTTATTCTGAGACATGCCATTATGGGATTGGTAATCTAATTTCGGCCAGTTACAAAGCTTGTCTCTCTGTTGCACTCAGCACTTATAATGGCAGTGTGACAGTGTGACTAACATGTTCAAACTTTTCATGCTGCCTTTTGCAAACACATCACATAATAATGCTCCCATAGGACCAATGTGATGATAACATGAAACTCAATGGTATGGTTATTGCAGGCTTCTAGGTTATGACAACTTGTAGTCTGGTTAATAGTTCCCATTGTTTCAGAGGTACTTGCTAAGAGGAGCAGCAGGTTCCTCTGAAATGTTGGTAAGCACCAACGTGACTGGACCAGACCAGATGCAGTCATTAACACATAATCCAAACTTTATCTACTAGATAATCACAGGAGATGAAACCAAACATTTCTTGTACAACAGACCAATGAATAACAATCCTGCATGTGAAAGTTTGCATTAATGCTGAAAGTCACAAAGTCTTGGCAGGATCACTACAGAGGGAATGCAGCACTGGAACACTTTTTCTGACCGAGATGGAATCATGAACCACAAGTTTCCCCATGCAGCACTACAGGCAACAAGGAGAAGCATAAACAGATGTTCAAATATTGGCAGGAGGCAATTAACCTCACAAATTATGAAATAAGTTCCTGCCTAAAAATGTTGTGGCACACAGGTCAATGCTTATTCAGCAGCCATTTGCCAACATTGTGGTATGATGCTTTCCCACCCAAATTAACCTCATGATACTGTAACACTTGATTTTTATTTTGTTTGATGAATAAACATCACCCGAAGGTATGTTATTTAAAGAATGGAATAGATATTTTAGTTAGTTAGTTAGTTAGTTAGCTTTATTTCCATAAATCCAATTGAAATACAATTTCATGTGGATGTGCAAATAGTCAATAGAAACAACATATAGTTAACACGTAGATGGAAGTGCTATCAATAAAATTTACTTAAAGGAAGAATATAAGTGTTGTCAAATAAATATACACACATACAGATTTAACAAACAATAAAATAAATAAAACAAATGAATAATTTAATTATTAAAACTATAATATCAGCAATCATTAAATACTGGTAAATTCCCTGTACTAGGATTGCTCAATAAGTTCCAGTCAAAGTATTCTTGAATAGTATAAAATGAACCTTCTAAAAGAAACCTTTTTGAGGCTGATTTAAATTTCCTCATGTCACTAGATAAACTTTTTTCCTTGGAGGCAAGTAAATGAAGACTTTGATTCCTGAGCGATACACTCCCTTTTGTACCTTAGACGGATGCACTGAAGGCAGATACAGGTCTGAACAGTGTCTTGTATTAATAGAATGTACCACCGAATTGGATTTGAACATATTTATATTCTTAACTATGAAGAGTAATAAGGAGAGTATGTACTGTAAGTATAGGGGTAGAATGTTTAATTTTTTGAACAGCTCATGGCAGGATTCTCTGTTTCTAGTATTCATCAAATTCTTATTACTCTCTTCTCTAATTTAAAGATGGTATTACTGTAGGTGGAGTTACCCCCCAAAATTATACCTAAGATATGATGGAGTGCACACTAGAGAAGTAGATCATTCTTAGATTCTCCAAGGAAATGATGGACCTCAGAGACCTGATTACGTATATGATATCAAGTAGCATCAAATCACCAAATACTATAATGTAGGAAACAGCAAGTGTTGGGTTCCAGAAATTTAAAAAAAAAACTGTACAAACATGAATAAAGAGCGTGTCTGTGAAAGACAGTATTTTTTAGGCAACTGTGTTCAAGGGCTTATTTGAAAGTTAAATCCAAAAGTTCATATGAAGGAACAAAAAAAAAAAAAGGTTGGTGCTGGCAGTGTACCATCCCTGGGCACAAGTTTTGTCCTTGTGTCCAAGGATGGTAAACCAAGAATTTGAAACACCTTCCTATTTATTTCTTCTTACCCATGCTATGAATCCGCGATGAATTCTCTTCACAATATGATCCATTTCTTGTAGTTTGGGTCTCACAAGTAGACTATGTGGGCCTTCAACATGTCCAATGTGGTCCAGTCCCAGATAATGAAGAACCATTATCCTCCAATCCTCATTACTCAGCTCAGTATTCAAGTGTCTTGTCACATTATCATCAACCTCAAATAAACAACCAATTCTAGGATTAAACATTATACTGTCATACCAATTACATCCAGTCCTCATACACGGTCCTAGGTTTATCTAGCAAACATCATTTGTCACTTCCTGTTCACTAGCTTACCACATAAAACAGGTATAAATCAGTAAGTTCCCTTCAGCCACAATACCACCATGTCTGAAGTCAGTCTTCAGTCACAGTGTTAGATGCTACATGTATTGGCAAGCTGAAGGAACCATTTCCAGCACCTAAAAAAATACAGTGAGTTAAAAACCTAATATCCTTTCTTATAAGCTAGAATTGATGCTGATACAGCTCTGTATACTGTCTCTCAACCAGCTTAGTTTATGTCAGCCTGTCATACTCTAGCTATCAAAATATGATCTGCATTATATTATATTATGTTTAGTGCCTTTATGCTGAATATCAATTTGGTTCAGTCATCTACACGCAACAAAGGAAAGCACATCTGTCCCAAGTATACAGCAAAAGGTAGGAGCAGGAAATAAAGATCATGAAAAAGATGGACAGACCACTTTTGATTTCATTCACTGAATCAGAAGAGTTCAGTACAGCTTTTCACAGATGGTAATTATCATGAAGGTGGTGATGGTGGTTATGAATATTATTTCACCACAGGCAGAATTACTACTTTAAATTACTGACACTTTTAATTTCTTTTCACTGACTAAATAGTTTGTGATGAATGTTACTATATTTGTATATACATGTCTTATATGATACATAAACTACAGTTACACTGCTTCCCCATTATACATTAAGCTGACAGAATGGCAGATTTCTGACTACTTGAATTACTTCATAGGAAATCATGCATAAGCTTCCACTGCAAATGTTCAATGTGGATGAATACGAATATATTTAAATACCACAGAAAATTGTTAATTTTTATACTGTAAATAAAATGTTAGGCATGCATTAGACTTGTAGACTACTAGTTTCACCATTCAAAGTAAGACTATGAGTGTACTGGTCCTCAGGAAACACTGGGGTATTTTACTGCTACATGTATCAGAAATGGTTGAGCTCTCCTGGTTTTGTGTCCATCTCTATGGAGGAAAACTGCAAATGACAACCACAGAATGATTTTAATCTTTCCTATCAGCTGCCTCTTTCATTAATTACCCATATATTTGCTCCTAGTTCCATAGGAGCAGAGTGACACTAATATAAACTCTTTTCACATAGCTTCAATATCTGTCTGGAGTTAGTGTGGGAAATCATAAAAACACTATGTCAAAATAAACTTTAAGGAGCCCTAGTGTCTCACAGCACAACTACATCATTAAATCCAGCCTTTCCCCCCCTCTTAAATATATATATATGTGCAGTGCTCTTTTGTGGTTATATACTGTAACCATCCACTTAAAATTATTGGCTTATGGTTACAAACCTCCATCCCTCTCACTGGTGAATATGAGAACCCTCTCATGGGAATATTTATGGGGGGAAGTTAAGCCAATGTTACTAATTAAATTTATTTAGAATAGTGGTCAACTAACATTAATGCTGTTGGTGTGATCTTACAAATACAAGTGAACCAAACTGCTCAAGTCTATAACAGTAGTGATACTGTGTGTTCACCAGACTTCAGTGGTCAATTAAATATTCACAAATGTTCACTTTCCACCCCTTCTAAGAAAGAGCCAACCTACAAGCAAGCTAGCTCATATATATGAGGTTTAATAAAACTCTTCTGTATTATGAAGGCATGCCTTACTTGCAAACAACAATTACAGATTTGAACTACAAACCCTGTCTGCACATTCTAAAAGTTCTGAATAATACAATTTTGAAAAATATCAATATTATTATATAAATAAGATAAAACCAAATCACCAGTTTTTTGTCTCATCTTTTGGATGCTCAGTCCAGGACTTAAACTATGGGCTCTGGCTGGTTACACTCCCCCAGAAAGACATAATGGTACAGGGTAGTGGCACCTCTCCTTGTTTACATTAGGGAAGTATTTGAAAAAGAAGTCTGAGGTACACAAGTGAATAGTGAGGCACAAAAAGGGCTGGTTGTTGGTACATTACATCTGTTCTTGCCAACATCATCATTACCCATCATCCCAAATATGTCAGTGCAAATCTGAAATAGATCTGTAATCAGATGCTGCTTGCATGGGAGAAGAAGAAAAAGAAAAGATAAAAAAAAAAGTAATTTAAATTTGTTCCTATTTTCGGTTAAAGTTCATATTTAATCTACCCTCTTTTTTTTTATTTTAATGTAAAATATTACATATACTAAGTTATTTACCTCTGTGAAGTCAGAAACAAAAAATGATGTAGTTCCTTCACTTCTGACGAATACATTAGGGAACAGTTTTAACCACGTTTCATCTCCATAGAAAATTAACTTCATATCATGATGTTTTGCTTGAAGCAATAAATTATCTTCCAAGATTTTACTGCTGCCCAAATTCAGCGCAACATCTACAAAGTTAGGTACAGTTCCAGTTGTCATGGCCTGAAAAGAGGTGAATCTTTGAGCATCTTATATCATCTTTGCACAATGAAGCATTCAATGAGACTTAAAACTATGCCACCTATTCTGACCAAAAACAGACAAGAATGTCAGAGGATTTGTGTCAGTATGCAGTACCATTAGCAATGCCTCTGGCCTAGCATAATCAATGACCTCACAGCATGCTTCACTCCTGCATGCAAAAGTTCTTCATGTGCACTTTCTTAATACATCTATTAATGAAGAGGAGAACTGCAGATCCTACTTTAATTCTAGGCATCGTCACTGTTGGTGGCCCGGCTTTTCCAGTCAGTAAACATGCCTTCTTCCCATCAATTAACGATGCTGTGTAAGGCATATTCATGCGCCCTTCTGCACCTTCCACAAAATCCCAGCGAAGAGCATCAATGACCATAATAATTAATCGTCCAACAGAAGGCTTGTAAAGTTCATCGACATTGATTCTGAAAAATTCAATCCAATATAACTCAAATACTAAATAATAAAGCTGAAGCAGTAATTTAGCTGAATCAATTTTAAGTCTAACAATCAAACAGCACATTACAAATGTCAAAAACTGAACATCCTGGAAGAGGAGAATCTTGCATTTCCATTACACAGTTACCTAATATCTGCGACTGTTTCAGGTAAGCTACCTTCGGCCGCTATCCTTCCATCATACTTCTTCATTGGAAAGAAACCATACAGAAAGAGTATGATAGAGAATAATCCAATTATTAGTACATACGGCACTAATTTTCCGTGCATTGTTAATGTACACAGAATATCAGCAGGGAACGAGCTGTAAAATAAGAGTAACATGATCAAAATCAATATTGTTTAGAAAGAGGTTAGGACACAAAACTTGCGTGCATAAATCTTATTCCCTTATGTAAATAATATTAATGAAAATACAGCTATAACAACCTTCAGCAGTACACTGATGTTTCAAAGTAAACCGGCGTAATACAGTTCTTCACTGCGATAGCTTTTATTATATCAGCTGATTTTACTCCCCACATTGCCTGTAACCTTCCAACATGGTGACATTGGGAAGTACGAGGAAGTGAACGGTTGTGAAACTCGTAATTTTTGAGGGAATACAACTCGTTTGGGTAAATTGTATTACATACGACGTTCTTATAACATATTTGTAACCTTATAACACAGTTTACAAGGTGTAAGAATTTGATATTCATGCATTCCTGAACTACATTTTCCCCATGAGCTGTTGGCCTTATCTGCCATTGGATTAAGTGATAGGCGTTTATGAGATCGAAGAAACAGTGGTTTGAAATTTTTTACTATCACAGACGAAGTACATTATCAGTGTTTAGATCAGGTTACATTAGTTTACAAAACATTCTCGTGTTTGTGCTAAGTGGCGTTTGAAGTTCATAGGCCTATTTAAATCCAACCAAGTTGAGGGGCCAGGTTCAGTCAGTATGCTGGCAGCAAGGATCTGATGTATTTGACATAATTATGTTTAAGTCATTGTCAAACTGATCTGTTTGTTGTGAATTTGGTATATGTCGAAACATAATCTTCACATCTAGCGTTCAGCATTGTTATGAATAAATGTGACACAAACTTTCAAAACTGAACATGAAAATTCTGTTTAAAAAAAAGCTTTAAATGCAGATAACTGATGTTGGCTTAATATTAATACATGTGTGTGTGTGAGACTAATATTACTTACATATTTGTGTCATGATTTTCTATGTCTTTGACATACATTGTAACCACTTTTGAGCTGATTGTGTATTTTGTGGTAATCATTAACAGCACAAAGGCAGAGTACTGCGTGTCTTCTCAAAACATGTGTGCACAGTCTAGTATGGAATGCTGTGATTGCTTTTAATTGACCCTTTAAAGGAGGTACTGCTATAGCCTTATTGTAGCTCCACTGAAGGGTATTATTTGAATTGTCAGTGGAAAATCTGTTGCATTAAAGAGTGATGGGTTTGTGGGGAATTAACAAAGTTCTTCAAAATTTGATATTTTCAGCTGATATTGTGATGACATATAAATTGCAGAAATGAGGTTTACAGAATGTTCGAGCAAAAACAAAACATTCTATCAGGGAATTAATGTTGGTCCCATTAAGATATGAAAGTAGAGAAAGCTACAGGGTTTAATTTTTAAATTCTGCATCAGATTTTAAAGAAAATATAAAGTAATTCTTATATCAAAAGCAGTTTTCAGTTCCATATCAAAATTTGTTCACTAATGTACACTTATTGTATGTTAAATTATCAGTATCATTTGACAATCATACAGTGTCAGAATAGTGCCATATAAAGATAAAGGTAAGATTACAGTCATCACTGTTCACACCCTTAAAGCATATGGGGGAATGGAGGTATAGCTCCACTATTCTTGACCTTGCCAGTAGATGAAGGGGGACTTATCATCTTCATGCTCTGGCTGCTTTAACCCTTAGGGAATGATTTCCCTCCACCCACTGCATGGGAGACTAGGTGGGCCCCAGAGTTGGTGTGGATGTCGATGTTGAGTATGGTAAAACTGAATCTGTTGAAAGATTCTGTGTCACATCTTTCCTAACCTTTGCTATATATTATGGAAATATTCAGAAAGTAGAAAAGAAACTGCTCTTCATTAACCCTGCAACCCCCACATTAGGGGTTAAACTGATAAGACTGCTTGGAATCATTGATGTGACTTTTGCTCTTATGGTTATGAGAAAATGCTAATGGTGAAATATGCATGTTTAATTGAAGGTTAAAGCATTTCCCTGAGTGAATTAAATATGTTGTGTTACACCTCCATCATCTGCATCATTGTCGTCATCATCATCATCATCATTATTGTCATCGTCATTGAGTCCTTGCTCTGTTGAGCATATTTTTCTGTCTAGTCACGTCCGTTTTCTAACCTTTGACATGTGTTACTTGAGAAATAAATATTTTCCTTTTAAATTTTATGTACGGTAATTGAAATGAAAGTAGCACCAACCACACACATCTTGCACAGGGGAACTGTGGTGATGTAACACCACCAGTTGCAATGAGTAACAAAAGGTCAGTGGGGGGTATATTTTTGTGACATGGAGAAAATTTTTGACTGTATAAATCATAGAATACCACTAGATAAATTGAAATTTTATGGGATTGTTGGGTAATTTCATTTGTTGATAAAATCATATCTCAGTAAGAGATTTCAAAGAGTACTTATTGGTAATACAATTGCTCACAACTCTCATATTTCAACTAGGAAGAGGTTAAAATTGGGGTTCCACAAGGCTTGATTCTTGGCCCTATGCTCTTTCATCTTTATATCAGTGATTTGCCCAAGATAACAACTAAGTGCTAATATTGTCTTGTTTGTGGATGATACAAGTATATTAGTAACCAACTCTAATGATTCACATCTTAAAATAGTAATGAATGAAATATTTATAGATATAAACAAATACTTTAAACCAACCTATTATCTTTAAACTTTAGTAAAACTCATTGCTTAGAATTCAGAACATGAAATGTTAATGATAACATTAATATTTGCTATCATAATTACTGCATAATTAATAACACTCAAACAATGTTTTTGGGGTTAATTTTAGATGATACCTTGTCATGGAAATACCATACTGATAGAATAATGTCAGGGTTGAATCAGCTTGTTTTGCTGTGAGATCAGTTACATCTATATTGTCCCAAGAGACTTTAAGAAAGATATATTTTTCATACATCTGTTCCATTATAACTTGTGGTATAATTTTGGGGGGCAATTCAACATCCAGCATTTAAACAAACATCTATACAAAATGAATATGGAGATTCATAACTTTAATACTACATAGAACACCAAATTCTTCCACCCATCTTTAATTTGACAAAATCTCAAAAAGGGGCTTATTACTCTGGAATAAAGATTTTCATTCACCTCCCAGCAAACATAAAGTGTTTAACAGTTGATTTGGAACATTTCCATATTGCCCTAAAAAAGCTTCTTAACTGCTATTCATTTTATACCTTGGAGGAATTCTTCATCTGTGATAGGTTTTCCATTTGTATTTTTTAAGTTTAGGTGGTTTTATTAATTTGTTTCCACAATTCATAATTACTATAACAAGGATTATAAAAAGTCACTGTGGTTGTTGTCATATGGTTGTTTCACGTATCTTACTTACTTACTTATTCCATGGAGCAGAGTCCTTCTTTAGAACCTAACCTTTTTTCAGCTAGTCAAGAAATTCCCCGCATTTTATGGAACCCGAAGGTTCATTACCACATTCACAAGTGCCTACTACCTGTCCCTATCCTGAGCCAGCTCAATCCAGTCCATACCCCCACATCCCACTTCTGAAGATCTATCTTAATATTATCCTTCCATCTGCGCCTGGGTCTCCCCAGTGGTCTCTTTCCCTCAGGTTTCCCCACCAAAACCCTGTACAGGCCTCTCCCCTCCCCCATATGTGCCACATGCCCTGCCCATCTCATTCTTCTTGATTTTATCACTTGCGTAATATTGGGTGAGCAGTACAGCTCTAAGTTCCTCATTATGTAGTTTCCACCACTCCCCTGTTACCTCATCCCTCTTAGGCCCAAATATTCTCCACAACACCCTATTCTCAAACATCCTCAGTCTACGTTCCTCCGTCAGTGTCAGTGACCAAGTTTCACACCCATATGAAACAAATGGCAAAATTATAGTTCTGTATATCTTAATCTTTAAATTTTTTGATAGTCAACTGGAAGACTAAAGATTCTGCACCAAATGATAGCAAGCTTTCCCTGACTTCATTCTCCTCTTAATTTCTTCCTGAATAGAATCTTGATTTGTTAAAGTTGTTCCCTAATATTTTAACTCTTCCACCCTTTCAAAGGAACTATTATCAGTTTTCATACTGTGACTTTGTCCTGCATTCTGATCTTGAGACATGACCATGTACTTAGTTTTATCCGGATTTACTTCTAGTCCAATCTCCTTACTAGCCACTATCAAAGCTTCTCTGTTTTACTTTACAGTATGCACGCTTCCTCCCAATATATTAATATCATCGGCATGAACCAGAAGCTGGTGTGTACCATTGCGAGGCTTTGTCTGTGAATATTTTGTAACAAAATCCATTTTAACAGGGAGGAGTTGTTAGCACCTCACCCAACTCCCAAGCTGGAGGACCACCCCTTGTCGGCTGTCCACGACTGCTTATTCTATATATTAGCAGCTGCCCTCCATATCGGAGGCCATTCCTCCATCTGCAACTTGAGGGTGCACCATGCCGTGGTGACAGGGGCCCACTCATCACATGGTGTTTGATGTATCCAGATAATAATAATGATGAATGCTGATTTTGCATTACTTGACATTTCAAAATAACTATGTTGTACCTAATTTTAATAGTGGAATGCTTTGATATGTGACCATTTCCACATCCGCATGATATGAATCAATGATTGGATTTATGGAAAACAATAAAGATGATGATGATGATGATGATGATGATGATGATGATGATGAACTGAATGTCATTCTTGTGTGGGTAGCACTCTTCTTTCATATTTGGGAGGTCCTCAAATTTCTGGTAGGAAGCCGGCTGTACTGACTGAGGGTTTGTGTGGTTTCCCTCTGTGTGTCCAGGCATATGAGGATAGTAATGAGGTTTTTGCAGTGGTGTAGCTGAGGATTCTGTTCTTCTGTAGTATGGTGCTGTGTTATTGGGTAATTGGATCCCAGTGTTTTAAAGCCACTGCATTGCTTCAAAACATTAGGTCCAGCTACCAGTTGATACATTGTCATGTCCCCAAAAGAATGGAGTCATAATGAGGACAATACCTTGAAGTAGGCTGTGACTGCTTCCTTCCATATTTTCTCCAATTACTTATTCACTAATCATCTTACCATTTGTCACAATGCTTATTCCAAACTATTGATGACATTGAAAAATAAACAATGTGGAATAATAAATAAATAAATAAATAAACAATGGCCTAACAACCTTTGAAAGTGGCATATATGTGCACAAAATGTGAAAAAAAATTTGAAGCCACCAAAACTGTTCTGTGCAGTCTGCTGATATGGTAGTCATTGACTTACTCGAATATAGCTGGCATAGTGACTAGGCTATAGGTTGGATGACTGAAGTGTTGTGTCATTCCCACCAGAGGCCTCCTATTTGTGGGTGCTAGGGAGATTTTTCCTAAGGGGGAAAGAAGTCAGGGCAGGAGCCTGACCATTTACTTTTGTCTAGCACTGAGTTTAAGAATTAGTGAAGCATCATCTTCCATGACATGCACAGTGACAACTTGGTGTTTAACTGAACATGAATGCATAATGCGATGCCTTATATTTTAATTAAAACAATGTTGTAGGTACAGAAACTGGCAGGTCTTCGTTTGTCCTTTAGAATGATAGCTAATAATGTAATATTTTATTCCAATTTGAACAACTTGAAACAGTTCTGAGATGTCACTGGTTCTGGAGGAAGCATGGAATGAAGTGACTTTGGACCTGCCTAAAGAAGTAACTGATGAATGGTGGACCAAGATATTAGAGAAGTATAGTGAGGATGGAAGGAGTTATCACAATATTCAGCACTTGGAAGAAAAGTTTGAACAGTTTAAAACAGTGAAACATATTCTGAAAAATGCAAATGCAGTTATATTGGCTATCTTTTTCCACTAGTAAGTACCAAAAGACATGTGTCTTCCTTGTGTTTTATTGTATTTTTTTTCATCCTCTTGACAAAATTTGTATAGGACACAGTTTTCATATATATATAGTTGCTCGTGTGAATCATCATACATTTTACTAACCTATCGAATAGCAAAAATTCAACATGTTAACCATTTCATATGTTTACAAAGGGTGAATTTTTTTTCATATGTGTCCTTTGATCATATACAGTTACATTTTCCACGATAAAATTTGTAAGACAGATATTCCTCTGAGTAGACGGTTTGTTGCAATTTTACTTTCCTTCAGAAAAGTTGTGTATTCTCTCATTTTTAAAGTGACTTGGTAAATTGTTATATAGTGTTATCCCCCCATGTTATTTTCAGTTTCTTGGAGAATATTAGTTCTGCAAAATTGAGGTTGAGGTCCTGATCACTAATATATATTAAAATCATGCTTAACTGAATTTTGTTTGAACCTGTTCTGTTTAATTTTTTGTAGTACACAACTGCCATTATACACATGCACACGCGCGCGCGCACACACACACACACACACACACATTGTTGGTGGTATATTTAATGTGTTAAACAATTCCGTCTAGGAAGTAACTCTCTCTGTTTTACTTATGAATCATTATCACTTTCTTTTGTACATTAAAAACTTTTTACTTTTTCTATCCCCTCCCCTCCAAAAAAAAAGTATTCTGTAGCGCAAATGCAAATGAAAGGTAACAAAATACATACTTCTCAAGATATTTACACTTGTTATGTCTTTAAGGGATTGCATTATATAACAACTTGTAGTCAATGTAGAGCTTAAATTTTTAGATTTTTATATTTTCTTTGAGATGTAAACCCCAACATTTTGTTTCAGACTTTCATTTAATAAACATGTACATTAATATACATATTGCCAGATGTGAAATGACATTGCTATAGTTTTCTCATTATCCGTAAACCATTTGCATGAAGCCATGTTAGTTCCTCTTTTGTAATTCTGGTTACTGTTCGTTCTAGAATGTCATTATTTACAGTCTTTACTAGAATATCTGTGTCTGAGGCAAGCAGAACTGTGTTTGCCCATTGTTTATTTATTGAAAGATGGTGTATGTATAATAAAAGTTAAATTTGGCCAAGGACTGGA
>Ga0136643_10010248_pt1 | contig 13826 bp, 12 predicted proteins | sample TergutLab28metaG_FD_96883 | JGI IMG/M metagenome (GOLD analysis project Ga0136643, IMG submission 96883) | Labiotermes labralis P1 segment gut microbial communities from Petit-Saut dam, French Guiana - Lab288 P1 (version 3) (version 3) | ecosystem: Host-associated > Arthropoda: Insects >...
GGCGGACACTTGTGAGTACGGTAATGAACCTTCGGGTTCCATGAAATGCGGGGAATTTCTTGACTAGCTGCAAACCAGTTAGCTTCTCAAGAAGGACTCTGCACCATGGAGTAAGTAAGTAAGCATAATTTTTGTAGTCAGCTGTCTTACTGTACATTCAGCAAATGAGTATATTTATAGAAGTACCAATAATTACGTATTATGTTCACCATCTTTTATAAACAGAACTGGTTAAAAAGTGTGTGTGTGCTATTTGCAATGGGATTTTTTTTTAATAATGGGAAAATGTGACATGGTGGGTATTCAGGTTTCAAGTAAACATTTTAAAATGGTTATCAGTGTTTATACTGTACCAGTGCAATGCTGCAGGATGTGATGGTAAGCTAGCCAGAGCTATTGGCAAAGAATTGCATTATATGCCATTTGTAAAGTCTCCAAGGGCATGGCCTATGTATAAATCCACCTACTGTACAAGAGCTGTAGTGTGAACCTCTGCCCATCCACTAACATCCCCAAGTGTCCAGTTGGTGCTACATTTCCCACTGGTTAATAAAGTAGTCATTTTATTCCTGTTCTTCCCATGACACTAGAAGCTTGCCTATCCCATTCCACCAAACAGGATTGAGAAACAAAAAAATATTGAGGGAAACAGTGTTTTTATTAAGAATGTATAAAAATAAACAACAGCTGTTTGCAGTGTTGAGACACATTTAAATGAATCTTGGGAAGTACTGTAGCTGAACATTGATTGCGTTTGAGTCCCAGTTGGATGACCCCTAGCATGAGGAAAGGAAACTTTTTTTTTTTTTGTTTGCACCCTACTTGAGGAAGGACTTTCTGAACCTCCAACCTTCTTGCATTTCACCCATCTCCCTCTGGTTGTGACAGCTATGGAATTCATTACTAGAACCAGATCTTTGGAAAATTTCATTTGGCATTTATGGGTTAAAGCTCTGAATTGAGAGGCACATGTGACTTTTTGGCTGTACTTGCTGTAGCAGTTTTGTTACCATGGAAAACTTAATTACATTTTAACCAATAAGAATTAAAGTTTTCTAAAAATTAGTTAGCCAATGAAAGTAGGTCCTCTTTGTTGCCTGACAAATCCCATAGCCTGAAATGTGTCAAATATGTTACCCTGGATAATGAGATGGGTGAAATGGCAGGGATTCAAATTGACACACCAGAGAAGAAGTCACAAAGCAGTAAACGGGCAGGAAGTAAGACTACCGGAGTCTACGTCATGACATAGCTTGTATATATATATATTCAGAATCAAAGTTGGTAAGAAGTGTTACATTCAATTTACAATGCTGACCTGATGACATTGGCCTCCTTTACCCTGATAAGATGCTGAGAGAAATCTTATCCTCACCAAATTAGGTTTAGACCATGCTCCTGATTTATCACCTTTATACCTATTTATGTTTAAGGTGTGAAGTCAGGAAAATCCATGTGAAGTGTTGTGGCTGAATGTGTATCCACTGTGGACAACAGTACTCGCATTAAAAGTGGAATAGTTGTGTATAGTTGTATAGACCCAGCCACCACAGTAACTGAAGCATGAAGTAAAACAATGTCGCAAGTTAAACAAAGTGGGCGGCATGCCCTAGGCTATGTTCTCCAATAGCATGGAATGTTACTTATCTAACAATGCCGACTTCATTGCAATAAATAAATTTTTAATATACATGTTCTTTTTATTTACTCTATAATATTTGTGAGAGTCTATACACATATTTTTCACATTAATTATTCTTGATTCATGTTGTGTTCATTTGTGGAGTGTATCTTTGACAATGTAGATCTGGCAACAATGGGTAGTCATTTGCAAGGTGCACTTGCCATAGCCATTGCTGTAGTTCAGTAAGTGCAGACATTAGAAACTACCTACCTGTCACTGAACCACAGTTTTGTCCTGGCAAATGTTGACAAGGAACAGAGCTTTGAAATATTGCCTGGAATGATGTTCTACATAAACAGTTTAAACTGCATCAAAACTGATGAAAATTAGACTGAATGAATGAAATGTTAACATTCATTTGCGGTTCATTTATGGCACAGCAGGGTTAACTTATGTCACAATACACATCAGAATTTTTAGTTAATGTTTCTAGGAAACAAAGAAAATGCATACATTTCACCTCAGCATACTGAACATACATTTCAGATGTGGGTGCAGTCACAATAACTGTCAACTGCAGCACAAATGTGTGTATCCCAAATTGAAAACATGTGACTAATTACCCTGAGATCCTAGTCACTGCTCTGTCAATCTGTCACTCTGCTCTCCATTCCAGTACCCATCATCAACACTTCTCCACAGTTTACAATTACACTACAAGTGACATCAAATGGCACTTGACATTTGCTTTTTTCCTGTTTTGTTCTTCTCATGCATTCACGAAGACAGGGCAAACTCCTTCTTATCCATGGCTCTGAATTTTTCTTCAGAGGTCTTTCAGATTCTAGATTATAAGACACATTTCCTGATGTTGCCTAGTCTAACAATTACCCAGATTCACTCAGGGTGTTTCCTGTGTTACAGAGCACTTGAATTTTCTCTCATAAAATGTGGACTTTAAAACTGTAATACTAAAAGGAATTCCTTCCATTAACCAGTGCCTTATTTCTTGGTTTCATGTGAATTTTCATCTCCTACAAGAATGATGATAAGATGTGACACAAGGGAAAGAAGTCTGGACAGTCATCAAAGTACACAGTTTCTCACCTTATACATGTAATTCTTTTCTCTTCAATACCTGATTTTTCTTGCAAAAGTAACCTGTTTGGTCTGTTCTCTTCCACCGAAAACAGTCTTTGTAGCTGAATCTCATCCCAATGGTTCCCACTTTATGGCCTGTTTCAGTTTTATTCATTGCATCAACTGCCTGCACTCCTCTGTAATATAGGAGTTAATGTCAGACTGCATACTACACACACCCAAATCAGGGTGAGGTAAATTCATTGGGCTGCAACTCCACTCCTCCATATGTCTTCACTGCATGATGCATAACTAAGAACAAGCACCTTCTCTCTTTTAACGTAAAACTAGTGTCATGAAATTCATCCACATCTAGTACTGATCTCCTACATATCTTTTACATTATACAACTTTTGCTTCTGTCATATGCTGTACACTACTGAGCAGCACACCTGTAACTTTCTTTCCATCAAGAGCTTCTTCTTAGGAACCAAAAAAACCTATTGCCTTCTCTGGCCTTAAACATTAACAGGTGTACCACTTGCTATGTTTTGCTGTTAAGCCTGTTTCTATTTGAAGACAAAACCAACAATTAAATTGTAAGACTTTACTTAACCCACTTGTCATAAATTCTACATACATTATTAACTCCAAAAAGATCAAACATTCATGTGGATGTAAGACAAAGGAATGACTATTTGTAGATATAATAGTTTGTTGTCACAAGTTCATACAAAGCCTTTATTTTCCATGTTTTTACAAGTATGGTTCAGGAAATTCAAATGTTACCTCACGCCCTGTTAGTTTTTTGTATACAGCTGCAAATGTGTCCACCTGCAATCAGAAATGAACGATAAATAACTAACAAAATAAACACTTCTAGCATGTGGACATTTTCCAACATTTCATGCTTTTTGGGATGTGACAATACACATTTCACCTGTTTGTTTCCAAAATGTAGGTCTGCAAAAACCTAAGATAATGAAAAATGTCCGAAATGCCAGTCATGTTTATCGCTGAACACCACAATCTGACAACCACATTCACCATTACAATGTTACAGGAATACGCGTACATGAACTCAACAGTATCAAAATTCATTAACGGATTTGCACTGTCTCATCACATCAACAATCTCCTATAATTCCTTACAACATGTCCAACACAAGTTTTATATAACTACAGTATCTGAAAAGTCAACATTAGAACTGTACCCAGGCTAATTCGTGACCCCAGCTTCTTTATGCACACTGCAGTTAGAACTTAGGTCCTCTGTGAAAATTACAACCCAATTTAAATTACCTCTACTTTACATACACCCATCATGGTGAACTCCAAAAAGTCCACATAAATCTCGACCATTTCAGCCACATTGATACCTGTCTGCTCAACATTCACTGCCCCAACCCGGAACACAATTTATATATACATTTTTTTTTTACATAATATTAAAGGCATAGTTTATAAAATCCCTGTAAGAAACTTTACAAACCTTGTGTTCAATATTTGTTTGTTGATTCTTGTCAAGATGAACTTTGATCAACTGTGAACCGTCAAGTTTCACCCTAATTCTCTTACCAACGATTTCGGCAGGGAACACCAAATCTTCAAGTATCGCATCATAAACAGACGTCAGAGTACGACTGAAACAAATTACACAGCTACTACTACAGCTGCTACACATTTACACCAATTTCTAGCGAACAACTGTCATTCAACACACTCCTTAATTCTGCTTACTGGCATCTTTACTGACACTTTATCAACTACATATTAATATGTCACAAGACTAGATAATGATTTGATAAACTGAACTGGATTCATGTGGCCCACCTGAATACGTGCTGGCAATAACAATGAAATACCTTACACAGGATCTTGCGCATGTCACACAGGACTACTATCACTCTACCTTGACTTACAAGTCCTCATACCATAAACAATAATAATTATGGCATGTGTTCTCAGAGAAGTATCTTTCTTAGACTGGTGGAAAATATGATTACGGAGATGCCAAATCTTGCCATGTATACAGCAATATGCTAATAGGACTAACTCAATCTTTCAACATAAATACCAAAAATTACTACTCAGATGCAGTGAAAAAAGACTGGAGGTTGAAGTTGAAACATGTCTCCGGGTAACAAACACACACACTCCAAAGGGCAGAGTCCTTCCTGAGTGGCTAACAACCCCTCAGCTAGTCAAGAATTTCTTGCATTTTATGGAGCCTGAAGGTTCATTACCGTGTCCAGAAGTACCCGTATTATAAATTGTCTGTCTCACAAGGGAGATTAATCAAATCCACACCCTCCCATTCCAATTTTTTTTACACGTATTTCAATATTACCCTCCCAACTACCTCACCACACAATCATTAAGCTCACACTGGAAGAGATTTTCACAAAAAAGGTTAACATAAATATGGATGTGCACACCCTCCACCACAATCTACTGTGCAATGACCTTAACTGGATCTACAAATACTGGTACAGTACAAAACAACCACACAACATATTCTTGAGAATTTACAACTGTATGTTTTAAGACCAAGAAAAACTAAAAAAAAGAACACAAAATACCATGGGAACTATAAAATAATACTTAAAAATAGAAACATCTAGCTACATATGTCAAAGAATGAAACTGACTTGGCAAAATGAAAACAAGGCAAAACTGCCCAATAAACCTTGAGATTTTATCTTCATAATTCTTACTTCACGATGGTACACATGGCAGTTTTAAAAATTCCTTCATGGAATATAAATATACTATTTCCAAATAGGTTCATTATACACACAAATGTAATAGGAATGTCATTTCTGAATCTCATGCTACCTTTGATGTTTTTTAACATGATTTTGCATGAAGATGGCCTAAAGCCAATGCTTGTTGTATGTAAATAAATAATTTATGATAACAGTTGTGTTAACTACTACTTCCTCTTTTTTATTATAGCACACAACATGATGTCCTCAAAAAAAAAAAGACATTTAATCAACCTACAATGTTGCATGATAACACTTCAAGTCCACAGATGTTTAGGCTTTGAGATTCAATATTAATGACAAACTTTCAAAGCTGTTGGGTTTCAGTACAATGACAAAGTGTCAGCAAAAATGTTTGTAATACCAAGAGGTTTCATTTTATTTAACATATCACAAGATACACAGCCAATCCGCTTATAAATGAATTTGGTCACCACAAAGGAAACAGCTTACCTTCTTGGTCGCTTCTGCTTATTTTTTGTGCGCGTCTTGCGTGTTGGTTTTGGCAAAATCTTCCTCTCACCAATGAATACAACATGTCTACCACAGAATTTCTTTTCCAACTCACGCACCAGACGTGTCTGTATTTTCTGGAACGACTTCAATTGCGGAATTGGTACATAAATGATGACTGACTGAAACATAATTGACAACACTGTAACCTGTAAAACGAGTACACACAACAATGCAACACTTTTACAAAATACTTATTAAAACGAACGTTACAGCAATATTACCTTTTTACCATTAAGTTCAATTTCCTTGGCCTTTGTAAAGTGTAGTTCCCTTAATTGTGTCTTGAGGTCACTATTCATCTCCAGCTCAACGAGGGCCTGTGAAATTTGACCCTCCAGCTGGTCAGGCTCTGCGCCCCCACTTTTCACTATCTTGGCATTCGACATCTGGAACATCTGCAAGGCGTACGAGAGATTACAATAAACTGACAATTGCTCTCATACGTTTAATGGGAACACTAGCATGTGATGTCACATAGGTTATAAGCAGTTCAGGTCACTTATTATTGCAAGTACGGTCTATCAGTGCCTTACTAAACACAATACACGCCAACTGAAATACTCCTGCACTAAAAATGCAATACGGTAAATGCACGGTAAGAAATATGTATCAGAAGTACGCAAATATTCCGTAATTCTTATCCGCATTCATCCACTATATACCGTAACAAATAACTCTGTATTATATACCAACAATATCTATAACGATTAACGTATGTTTAGACACTTTACAAGGTGGACATTACACATAAATGTGACTAAATCCCACTCCAAAATATATATCATATACAACACTACAACGTGTACCTTGCATATATATAACAAAAAAGAAACGCCGGACGGCTGGCAATGAATCGCAATAGTAAATTACATACACACACGAACACCCCAACAGCCATCTTGTGGATTCGTTTAGCACCGTAGACCTCCAGTCAGTACGAATCATTCACCAGTAGATGGGAGACCAATTCCGTCCATGCATATGTCTATACAAACTTTTATAGACGATCCGTGCCCTGCATCACAGGTAGATCCTAGACTAACACCTAATCGAGGCTTGCAGCAGGCTGGGTTACAGACGAAATGTTTAACTACGTGAATGGTTGCACGTTACAATGTATTCTGACCGTACAGAAGCTTACATATTTTGTAGTTCCATACTTTATACAATGTAATTACATGACAAAATAATAATGTGATTTAAAAGATCACAAGCTATTCTTCAATAGATTAAATCTATGTATGAATTGTAATACATTAGCGCGATTTTAGTACTAGTAAAGCATTTCATAAACTACACTAGGCCTCCTAATACTCCACATGGAAATTTTGTCCGTTTTATTTTCAAGGGCCTATAAAAATTCGTAGACACAAAGTCACTTCATTATTGTAATGTGTTCAAGTGAGGACTTTAAACGTAACACACATCCATTACTTACTCTTTCAATCAGATGAATTTGGCGTTATATTCATATTTACAGACGTGATGGAATTCATGAGACCAGTGAAATATTGTTTTAGTAGGTAATACCTGGGCAGATTCTCTGTAGCAGAATACCAAATAATTGGTTTAAAATGCAGTGCTATGTCCAAACATCAGACTGCAAGCAATAATTTAACACAAAGAGTGCTGTAATGAATGCATTCTTACAAATTCTCATTCACAACCCATAGTTTCTTGCATTTTTTCCTTTCAAAACACCATACACAGTGAACTCTTTTATTCTGGTGCATTTCAAAATTACAAAACAAACAACCTACCACATAATAAGTCCACCTTTTCCACACACTAATATGGAACTCTTGTAGCTTTATTTGTATTCTTATTATACATAAAGAATTCCATTTTATTAATTCTGGTACACAACTAAATTACAGAATTGAGAGTCTATATAACATACTGAGCCATCTAAAAGGGACCTACACAGGCGCTTTCTCAACAAGTTTGAACCAGAAGCCACAACCACAACGTGTTGGGGTTCCCTTATGAAGCCACATCCAGTTTATGTGGGATGATTCATCTTCACAGATACAACCAACAATCCTTGAGTCAAATGCAGATGCAACCAAATTAGGTTTATCCTTGGTACCTGCTCCTCGCTTCAATGTCAGACCATATGGGTCCTGCATAAACAAATAAAACCAATTAACATACTCCTTGTGAAAAGGGTACACAAAAATCTGAGAATGCTATATTTCTAGCAAGAATTCCACATACAGGATCCTTTCCAGATTCCTCAACAAGTAATTCACGCTTTTCCCGTCCTGTAATTAATTCCTTTGGGTCCATATCTGCAAAAGAAAAGTAAAAACAATGTTCAATATGAGTCATACACAAAAACCAGTTGCATTTTTTACATTAAAACTATGATTTTATCAGTAAATTTGTGACACACAGAAATGAATAACGAAGTACAAAACCAATGTTGTGTAGACTAATTTATGAAACGCCAACTACACGATGCAGTATACAATCAGTCAACAAACCGCGATCCACGACTCCATAAATTCACATTACATGAAAAATTCAGAAGGATTTGTATTTCTTATATGAAATGTCCTTCCTTACTGCACCCATTCCTGATTCTAATGTATCATCTAGATGAAGAGAACCCAGTTTGATATTAGGGCCAAAACTGCCATTTTACCCAACACAGAAAAGGTTTCAAGTGATTCTCAATTATTACGCGCTACACAATAAATGTTTCACACAACGTGTATACACTCAAACATTTTTTGTAAAGTATGTTCTTCCGGTATGGGTCTTTGATTTAAAATACGTTAATTCCTGACCTGACAACAAGGTCAAACACAGGAACCCACTCCCTTGCCATAACCAACTACACGCCATTTAGGAACTTATACCAATCATGTAATATGCCTATGGCCATCTCCTATTCCACGTTTATTTACCCGCAACGTTCACTATTAGTCGAACTTACATGTATTAGCAAGTCTAACACACGAATAGACAACATTTCGACGAGAAGAATTAAGAGCAATTGTTCTGCACAGAGATGCCATGTCTTATACAAACTAAGGCCCCCAACCACAGTATATCTAGCAGCTCAAACCACGTAAATTGCTTAACCAACAAAAACGCACAAAAAGAAATGGCTGCCAACAGCTGAGTTGGGTGTTAAGAGTGTCCAACATTACTCACTAAAACCTGAACATATAAAATCTTGCGACATCTGTAAAGTATAAACTACAGGCGGAGAAAGATACCTTGCAATTATTAAGTTATGCGAACCATGCTGCTAATTCCATAAAATAAATGGGTTCGTTGTGCTTGAAATTAAAATTTCGTACATGAAAAAAGTTACAAGTTGGCGATCCTTACTGACATGTTATAAGACTTACCATTAGATAGCAGGGTATGTAGGGGTAGGGGCACATTGATTGCAATAATATCTAAATGTCCAACAAATGACTACATGTGGAATTTTTTGTTTTTCGTGCCGTGCATTGTAATATAATTATGCAATATAAACCAATACAGGTCACCTTTTGTAAACTGATATTTCATTTTATGATGTCTTCTACATGCTTCGAACCCGAGCATTCTTCTTCAGGGTGGTGGCTGTATATATAGTTATGTTCGACGTGAATCGGTATAATCTGCATGAGCACTAACAAGACTTCTGATACTTTAGCATGTAAAATATTCTATACCATACATGTATATACAACTTTCTTCCTGAAGATGAACCATCCGGTTCGAAACATGTAGAAGACATCATAAATTGTCATATTAGTTTAGAAAACGTTTCTTTTTGTTGGTTTATTTTATATAATAACCCCCTATGGATAGAGTAAAATCCATCAAATGTTCGGAATGAACGTCTGTAATTGAGAACTGCACTTTTCTGGGTTATTACGCAGCGAGTAGTGGTAATTTCGGGACAACTTGTTGGTCCCATCCTCAGGGCTAAAGAATAAAAATGTGACAATTTTTGTGGTACAAGTATGTGACACTCCTCAATTGTTTATCGACGAGGTATTGGCGGCAGTGGCGAACCATCACGGATGTCATGTGAAATGCTGGTTTGCGAAAAACGCGTGTGTTCGCTTTTAGCTGTCATGCGAGTAATGTAATTAATTAGGCGAAAAGAAAGCTATACCGCACCAGTAAAGTTTATTCTGCTGCAGAGCACAGTTTGAAGTAAGAATTGAAGAGTTTTTTTTTTACCCTGTTGATAGAGTCATATTATTTGGAATGATAACCGTGTGAATTTTCAACAACTTCAATTGTAGATCTCGAAATCACTGTAGTTCTATTTCTTTAAATACATGTACTTTTTTCGTTATGTTGTTGATTGTATTATTAGGATCGTGTAAAAGTCCTAATATTTATTTATGGTGTGATTATCAACGCTGTTAGTTTGAAGATCTAGGTGGAATGATTGTAATTTAGGCGCTAGCTCTCTATTCTAGCATTTGAATAGTGGGACTGAGGAAAACGTGACGAGTCGGTGAGGATGGACAGTTTTCCATGTTGCCGTTTAAGGGGCTGGATAGAATCTGTATCTTTTACGAGCGTGTCAGTTATGGTGAAAAAGAGGTTTTTTTTTTTTTTCCCCAGATATGGGTGATCGGTACAACATTCACAGTCAATTGGAGCACCTGCAGTCAAAGTATATTGGAACAGGGCATGCAGACACAACAAAATTTGAATGGCTTGTGAACCAACATCGGGACTCATTTGCTTCATATATGGGTCATTTCGATCTACTGAACTTCTTTGCCATTAGTGAGAATGAAGCAAAAGCAAGAGTGAGATTTAATCTGATGGAGAAGATGTTGCAGCCATGTGGCCCTCCACCAGAGAAACCAGAGGACTAGAATACAGTTATGTGAAAATTATTACAACCCCCTGCCCTCATTTTTTTGTCTAACATGAAATACAGCAGTTAGTCTCAGAAGTGAATGATTTTATTTTACCAATGCATACAGTCACCACACTGACCATCTTAGAAATCTTCCTGTGTTTTTAAGAGGCTATAACTGTACAAATGGCACACTTCAGTTTTACAGAACGAGTTGTGAATAAAATGTTACTGTCCATCGTAATGTTATTCATGTCCGCACATTAATAATTCATACAACAAAGCCAATAAATGCACTGATGTTAAAATCAAACTTTTTTTTTTCTTGTCAGAGTTACAAAATATTGTGCGTAAAAATATAATTTTAACATTAGTGTATTTGGTGGTTTTATTGTATTAATTGTCAACCATGTTTGCTGGTATGGCCTGTGATCACCCAGCAACTTGTGTTCTAAAAAAGTAAGATGTAACCAGTGCTCTTACTTTACATAGGATAGCTCATGTCCTTGCTTTGCAGACAGATGTAGTAGCAACATAATTTGAATCACATTGGTTACCTGTTAAATGACAGTCAATAACAGATGGTATGATCTTGCATAGGATAGTGGGTAGTTTAAACTTCCATCATAACTAGACTGGTTTTATATTTTACACAGTACACATCACAGCCTCTTAAAGGGAAAATAATAACATTTGTAGTTGTGCTTGTGGAATTCCTGGTAAAATTTGAGGCATATAACAAACATAAATATTCTATATTACTATGTTTTTGAGTTTGAAGATTACGATTCCTGTAGTGGATATTTCGCACCATGCTACTCTTTTGGCCTTCTTTCAGACATTATATCTACAACCCGATATCAGCACACTGTAGTTTAGCCTGCACAACATGCTGATCAACTGTAAAGTTCATTAGGTCACATAACTATTCTGTTATGTTGGAACATGAAGCATGTATTATAATGTCCACATAAAAGTTATAATAAGACTGAAATGTACAGTACTATTCATATAATTGCAGTATGATGTAAATATATGTAATGGCCATATACAATCTGACAGGGCTAAAGAGTGCTGATTGATGTCAGTCTGCATCAAACTAAATAGTACTATCCATGTTTAGCACTGACTAAATTATACTGCTGCATATTTCAGACTGTTGAAGTAGAATATGCACTGCTACATTTTTGTCAGAAGTGGAGATAAGAAGACATTGTTGAGTTGAATATAATAATTCTGTGGAACGTATGTAAGAATACTAGTGAAGTTTTTACAAGGAACTGCCTGTTTTTTTTGTTCATATGCACACATTAAACATTATATTCAATAAACTGTTTATAGCCTTTAAGACAGCTGATATCAGAAAATTTATCATGGGGGTTGCAGGAGTCATAGTAAGCATTTCTGAACAAATAATTACAACCATTCACCTTATTTTACACAGATGTTTGGTCTTATCAATATTCAACTTGCAATTCTATCACTACCGATGTTTAACTTTGTTTCTGTTTGCTTCGTCTTGAACATCTTTGTGACGCTCTTCAGAAGACACTGCTGTGACAAAGAATATATAGTTTCACATGCTTCTCTTAGAACCTGAATAGAAGAGGTAACACATTCAATGTCCATAACCCCTGACTGTGCAAAATCACACATCTGTTGATGGGCTGGTGAGAACGCTGCTGTGATTATACCATGGTTATGTGATCTGCCAACAGGAGGTGAAATGTTGCAAAGGGATTCTTCCTCAACTGATGGGTCCAAGAATTTGTTGTCACCATGAATCCCCTGCAATTATAAAAGTATGGGTTGAAGGTGTTTTTATCTAACACACTTTGAATTTGTAAGAAAATCGTCAGGTAGTGAATAAATATGTTTCCAAATGATGCGTCTCCTAATAACTTCGGAACTGAATGTGGAATATCGTGAAACTGGCATCACATAATACTTTGTAATCTCCTACTATCAGTACCAAAGTAGTGTATAAAAAATAGTGCCATTTGAAATACTGTAATGTTTCTCCAGTAAGGTAAAAGGTACAGGTAAAGCAATCCCTCTACAGGCCTGGCAAGGCCCTGAGCATTCCAGGTGGTTGTGGCTTCAGATTTCATGACAGCACATGAAGGTGGCAAGGTTGTCAGCCCCTATGCACAGGCCACATTTACCCCCCCCCAGTAAATATGCCTGGTACACATTTCTATTAAGAGGATGAGTTGAACCCAGGGTCTTGGTGCAGTTGGAAGGATTATGAAAATGAGAAATTCCAATGACACCAACATGAATAAAAACTGCCACCTTTCAGTTTGTAGCGCAGTGCCTCAACCAACTGTACCACTACATGCCTCCTTTATACAGTAAGGCAGGGCAACAAAATTCCAGAACCACTGGTGACAGTGAAGGTATGTGTGCTGCTTTCATGTGTACAACAGAAGGTTCAAGAGGCTCAAGGTTACTTCACTGAATGACAAGAAAAGTGATACATGCTTATGTTAAATGATGAGTAAATACTGTGAAAGGACATATCAATATATCAATGAAGCCATTCAATTCAAATGCTGTCAATTGGTTTGCCTCCCTTCTGAGACTAGAATGAGACATGAAAATTGTAATTTTGCGTACCACCTGATGTGTTTGTTAAACATGGGTCTTACTCTGAGGGAGATATGGATCTTAAACGTACTTGAACAGAAGAAGTATCATGTAAGTGGATGTGGTGAAAATGACAATGGAGAATTTATCAACCTATTGCTAATATGTAGTTAAAACAAGGAAATCACAACCAGCTGGTAATGAAAAACCACTTTGAAAACAAATCAACGTAAGTTTATGTTGTCAGCAAATGTGTTAAGACTGAGCAATATACTATTTCACTATATACATCTCTTCCCAGTGAGGTATTATTTTTTACAAGAAATGATTCTAGTGACAAAAATGTGCTGTTTATGGAAATACACATTGAAAGGCACAATCACCACAGATGATTATGGCATTGGGGGGGGGGGGGGGAAAA
>Ga0136643_10010252_pt1 | contig 13824 bp, 5 predicted proteins | sample TergutLab28metaG_FD_96883 | JGI IMG/M metagenome (GOLD analysis project Ga0136643, IMG submission 96883) | Labiotermes labralis P1 segment gut microbial communities from Petit-Saut dam, French Guiana - Lab288 P1 (version 3) (version 3) | ecosystem: Host-associated > Arthropoda: Insects >...
AAGTCAGCCTACACAACACAACAAGTACTCGCTAGCTCCTGAAGATGGACGTATTAACGTCTGAAACATGTTAAGCAATATATAATAAAGCAAGTGTCATCTAGTTGGTCAACCATTATTCAACTTATGTATCACATATTCGTTGATGTACTGGCATCATACATGAATATGTATGATGCCAGTTAGAATCGCTCCACATACCCGCATATTTGTCACATGAATAAACCAGCGAAATGGGTACATATTTTCTGAACTTATTGTAGCACTAAAGCACAAGCCCAGAAAATCTCTGAGTTTCTTTCCTTTAAATTTCTCCCAATAAATCACAAACTTTCCCATGAGACAGAAAACGCTGTCACTTACTTTAAATTGAAAGTCTGTCTCTCAGAGAGCAATTCATATCCAGCCTAGGAATTGGTGGCAAATATCATGGACATATCCTGAACGGTCATGACATATTCCAGTACGACTGACAGCTGCTGTAACTTCGTAAACTGGAAGCCAAGGACTTGAATAGTAAGTGCACAGTGAATGTTGCAAACTTATGCCTTCCTTTCAAACATTACATTAATCGAAGTGAAGAATAAAAACCCCAACTAGATGTCACTTATTATTTTATTGTACTTCTTATAGGCTAAACATGTTTCGGTCATTACTATGCCCATCATCAGGAGTTAGCCTGCAGCCCGGACACTACTCCAGCCTAACCGCACCTAAACTCCAACATACAGTCAACCAAGAACGAAACGACCAATGTGGTAATCAACATCATAATCGCGAGCTCCTGATGATGGGCATAGTAATGACCGAAACATGTTTAGCCTATAAGAAGTACAATAAAATAATAAGTGACATCTAATTGGGGTTTTTATTCTTTAATTATCACAATGATGCACGGTCCAATAAACATCAGATTACATTAATCCGTCATATCAAATTAGAATGCTAGGCCTAACAGTTTCAATAACACAAAATTTTTTCTCACTTTTCTCACGGCAAACCACCTCCTATTGGGCAAGGGCTTTCACATTGTCCAGGCTTCACGATACTCCTCAGGCACACCACAGTCGGTAGCAATCCTCTGGACGAGTGATCAGCCGGACGCCGAGACATGTGCCTGACAGCACACAACACTCACAACAGACAGATATTCATGCCCCAGCGGGATTCGAAACCTCAATCTCAGCAGTGGAGCGGTCACAGACCAACTCCTTAGACCGCGCGGCAACCTAAATCAGCTCAGATCAAAATAATCGGGTGATTATCTCGTCCTATTTGCTTATTCCTCCACTCACACACTAGAACAAAATATTTATCTGGGCAGATAATATCGCACTGCATAGTGACTCCTACCTTCCGTTCGTCCTCACAAATAATTGTAAAAAGATAAAGATTTTCATGAAATTTGCCAGGAATGTCAATGCATTAAAACCCACCCTAGCCTTATAGCTTTTAGTACACCACCATAGATAATATCAATATGGCGGAAGCACGAAACTGTGGGGGTGTGAGCTGGGCTAATGTCACTGAAAGTAAATAATAAACTATAAGATCAGAATAAGGTGCTAATTGTCCGACCAAACACAACAAACTGATCTAGCACAACAATATTTCTGATACACTTAAACATGGTTCGGCTATACATATCAGCCATCGCAAGCCAAGACGTGTGGATTTGCGTCACTATACGTACTGCGCTAAGCATTGTTCTGGCAAACGTGCACTGCGAAGAGTCTTCTATTACTCATATTTTTATCTTTTATCCTTTAATCATATTTTATCTTGATTTATACCCCATTTATATTAAGGTTCCATATCTTATACCTAAGGAATTCTGTAACATGATTTGTATTAGTTTTAACTTAATTATTCCGTTTTTGTAATAATATTGTCATAATTCACAACAATCTAATCAGAGGCAGCTGTCACTTGATATTTCTATTTGTGCATCCGACGTCCACCTGATGATGGCTGATCTGGACAACCGAAGCATAATGTGGTGTACAATAGCAGAATATTGTCCTGGGTTTATCCGTTGTGTTTGGTCGGATAATGAGCAACATATTGCGAGACACACAGCTGGACGAGGTCACCCAAGGTGAATTGAATAATTCGGCGTCGGTACCAGGTCTACCAAATTCCATCACGGAACACGATTCCGAGCCATTTACAACTGTCCATCTCCACATCATCCATTCATAACAGCCGCCTTCGTCTGCTGACGTCCTACTCTAGAGATTTGCGGAGTTTTCTTCAACAAATTGGTTGATGCTTCTTTTTAAAGCTAAAGTAACAAGTAAAGTGATCCCGTTACAGGCCCGGTGTGGCCCAGAGGGTGGGTAGAGGTATAGCTCTACTCTTCCATGACCGCGGCACTAGAAAGGGGTAAGTGGTCAGCAGCACGCCCCGGCCGCACTTTACCCCCGGGAAAGAACCGGTACCCATTTTACATGATAATGGGTGGGCCCCAGGGCCGGTCTGGACAGGCGAAAAGTCTCGTCCCTACCGGGATTCGATTCCGGACCGTCCAGCACGGTAGCTCAGTCGCTATACCGACTGAACTACCGGGCCCACTTTTATAGGTAAAGTATGAAAGGTAAAAAAGTAGTAAAGTTGCCGTTGTTCACAGCGTGACGACGTATAGAGCAGGGTTTCACAAATTTTCTGCTCGCGAGCCCCTTCCGGCTTCGAAAAATATATACGGATCCTCACATCTTTGGTCAAGTAAATACAGAGTGTCCGGATGACAGGTATCCAGAATTAAACGTTATATCTCATAAAGGATTTCAGACAGCTACTAATACACACCAGTAGCATACGCAACAATGCATTGCATGATTTGGTCTTAATTAAAATGATTGTCGCTCGCTTCGTGGGTATAGGGGGTTTCTTAATTAGATATTATAAACGAATGTACGAAATAAACCTATCGACATTTTAAAAAGTTCCTCGATTATTTATTAAAAAACATGATTTAGTTAAGTAAAAAATAAGTAAACCTCAAAGTATCTATTTAGGAAGTGCATCCACGGATAACGTGTGATCCGGGGAGCGTACTGTGGCAACCACTGGTGTAGAGAGATTGGAGGTTCAGGTCGACTGGCTCTTAACTTTTGCAGTAGAGGCACGTTAAATGGCAAATTCCTGCCCAAACCGCTTTACTCCAGAGACAGAACCCATTTGTCCACTGACAAGGTGGCTGGGTGGATACCAGAGCGGCTTTCGACGTTTCAGAGTAGAGAAACTTCTTTTTATCCTGCCAAGATTCGAACTCCGCATCGTCCAGCACGTTGCCTGGTCACTTTAGCGACTACACTGTCCCGGCTTCTTTGAATACAATGTAATGCCTTTTTCATTTTAAAAAAAGACAAACTCTCTTTGCCAGTTGTTTCAGAGACTCTTAGAAATGCGCTTGATTCATGGAGCACTTACGTCTCTCTGTCCATTCGCCCGTCCGTCTATATCCATAAAAACCCTCAATGAATCTTCAAGTAATGTTTTTTGGGGGCGTTTTATACGAAATTATCGATCCATTTGACTTCTGATTAACATCAGACACAGGTAACAAATACTTTACGTAACTAATTTCTGTGTATATAATGATGAGACACAAAAACCAAGAGAAATCTTAATTGAGTTTTGGCTGCATTTTATTCGTCCAGTGTAGAGCTCTATGGTAGTGCAACTTTGTGCGTTCAACTCTCCTTTATTAGGAAACACAAAGTAGGTTTCCTTCGTATTCTAGAAGTCGCTGTAATCAGGTTTGGATCAATTGTAGGTATGTTGCTAGGAGACAAAAAAATATGTTGTGCTCTGCGTGATTTCAAACTTTCGCCGCGACGTAGATGACAACTGCGCTCTTCTGGGTTACTAGGCAGCGAGTAGTGGTAATTTCTTACCGACGTTTCGGGACATTCTGTCGGAGCCATCTTCAGGGGCCAAGAATCCAGACAAAAATGGGGAAGGTGCCAGTCCCTGAAACGTTGGAGAACTTTCGCATCTTGACGCGGCTGTCTGCCCGAGAAGATATTATTGAAATGAAGGAATGTTATTAAGGTACAGTCATCCACAATTCTTACTGACACATACCCGTATTGATCCTCCTAGGTGACTCTACCAGCCCCTTATACGCACTTCTTCCAGGTCCATTATGACGGACCAAATACAATTGTAGGCAAGCAGGCGAGAGAACTGTCAAAAATCCAAGTATTTATTACATTAGTGCCGTCAATACACAACAAATGCTAAGACCAGATGTATTAGTACAACTGGGTTATATCTGGCGACATGTTTCGGCCGTTAACCGGCCATCCTTAGGCCAACAAGGAATAGTATTATTAAGGTGCATGTAAGTAGTTTTGCCAGTGGGATCCAATTGGACAAACTACTTGAATGTACCTTAATAATACTATTCTTTGTTGGCCTGAGGACGGCCGGTTAACGGCCGAAACATGTCGCCAGATATAACCCAGTTGTACTAATACATCTGGTCTTTGCATTTGTTGTGTATTGACGGCACTAATATAAAAAATAATTGATGATACACAACGGGATGGCTTCCTTCAAAAATCCAAGCCTTGTTGCAGAGGCGATAGTCATTATTTCATGTGTTTCTGAATTCAAGATGAAACTAAACATGAATGTTGCCCATAAACAGCATTCCAGTCAGTACCTTAGAAACTGTGACACATTTCCCGGCACCATTCATTCAGCACGTAATTTTCTCTATTTATTTCAACTTATAGGTTTAAATAAAATAGTGCTTGATGTCAGCTTAATAATATACCAGCCAGTTGCGGTAGTCATTTCAACCAAAATAATCAACGCATTAATCTCTTCTCTCCCATAACATTCTTTCTGACAACCCCATAAATTGACCCTCATATTCATACAGTCTGTGTAACAAATTATTAAGTCATTCGAACAAACGAAAAGTGATTTCGATTCCCGGAACATGTCATAGCATTATACATACTAGATAATGTGTCTGTTCAATTATCATCTGGCATCAGAGGTAATTAGCTGCCCCTTCTACAACAATGTAAGCACATTAGATTCCTAGTTCTCACACCATAAACCATAATAAACGTAAAGACCCATAAGATGAGTTCTCCTAGTGTAACCACAACATAAATACTGACCCTCTGTGTACACCCTCGTTTCCTAATCACAGCTCGTGTTCTGACATGTAGGTGAGTCCTCCTAACGTAGCAATGAATGAAATCTTGGCCCTGTATGTTAAGTTCTGGGTTATAATCACAAAAGCGTTAATGACCTGCATGTGAATTCTCGTATCAAAATCAGAAGAGAAGATCTAGCCTTGCAGGGGAATTCTGCTTCAATTGACACACAAAATTTATATCGCAGATACAGCAGAATTTCTGATCCAGTGGCGCGCTTCTATTCTATGTGCGAGCAGAAATGTGGACATTATAGTCAAGTGCAAATAGAGCAGATCTTCTAACACTGTAAGTGATTCCTCACCCAATACGCACGAGAAAATTTTTAACCTGTAGGTTCCTCTCACCGCGATCATAGCAGAATTTGTGATCCAACACGTGAGTTCTTGTACTAAATTCACACAGACTTTGTAATTCCATATATGAGCTCCCATCACATGGGCACAATATGCGTTTCAAAACTGTAGGTGAGTTCTAGCCCCGTAAGTACAACAGAAGTTCTAACCCGTAGGTGAGTTCTTGGGTGCGGGAGCTGAACGAGACTGCACAGCTCGATCGATCACGATGTGACGTCACACAGCCCGGACAGAGCAGCAGTGAGCGGGTGCCGACAGAATGGGAAGACCCAGGTTCGACTTCGTTCATACTCCGCTGGGAGAAGACAGTGCCATTGCTCCTTAAACACTTACTGTTGACGTCCCCTTAATACTCATTCACTCACTCACTCATTCACTAACTCACTCTTACTTCGTGGTTCAGCCAGTTTGCGGTCCTCAACGCGACACTTCAAATACTGCTTCGCAAATCCATTCCCTCTTTTCTTCGTTCATAATCTCAATGTCAATTTGTGTTTCTATCCAGCAACATCAGGGTCTGGAAAACGCTTAAAAGTAGAAAGCACACGCAGGCTGCTGACGGGTTGTAAATAAATGTTCAGTTACTTCAGAGAAAAGCTTCACAATCAGCAGTCTCCTGGGACCATGACGCCATAGAGATTTGAATAAAGTTTCTATTTCCTCTAAGGATCTTGTAGCCTCCATCTTCACAGTAGTCTACGGCTACGTTGTCACCTATGTACCAATCTGCATGGCTTCAAAGCGTACAAGACAAGAATCTTCATTACAAAGGTTGCGAGAACGGCACATCTCGCACTCCGAAGACAATTATTTTTTTGAATATTCCGAAAGGAGGCCGCGTGGTCTAAGACGTCGGTCTGCGGTCCCTTCGCTTACTGGAATTGCGGGTTCGAATCATGCCAGGGGCATGGATGTTTGTCTGTTGTAAGTGTTGTGTGTTGTGCTGTTACAGGCTTCTGCGGCGGGCTGATCCCTTCTCCAGGGAAGTTCCAACGAGTGTGTGGGGTCGCCGAGCGTGATTAGATGTAACAATAACCCTCTACATCTACACTGATTAGGTATAAGAGGTCAGACTAAGAAAGAAATAAAGAAAGAAGGAACATTTGACAAGAAAAGTTAAATTTGTCCCTGTGTTTAGTTAAGTGCATTGTCATGGATACGAACGACACAGTGACTATAAACTTCATGAATTCTTAACCTTGTCAACAGTTGTAGGTGAGTAATAAGTTTTAGACTCTACGGGGAAATGACTGCCCATTAGCTACATTGCAGAATGGTTTTCACAGCCACGCTGGACGCGGTGAATGGAAAAACACCCTCTCCCTGCCGGAAATCGAAATCCGATCTTCCAGCTTACAGCCAGCATCTGTTCTGACTGATGATTTCACGCTGCTCCCTTTTACCGTTAATTTCATTTGCGTACCCTAACCAACAGTCCCCACACCAGCCTTAAGCCAAGAACTGTTAACGTATGGACATGCAGACCGACATGACTGTGTCATTCATTCCACGAGGGGATGCTGATAAGTCCTTAGCCCGACCTACTTCCCCATGTTGTAGGATGCAATCGATAGTGTCTTTGGAAAGAGGGGTCTGTTAATGTGCCGAATTGCAAGTCATTTCTTGTTACAGAGGCTGAAAGGAAGCATGTCAGGCGACGACCGCGGTTCCAACAACATGGTGACGTGAGCTGTCATCAAGTTTTTTTTCTCCTGCAAGGCAAGGCGCCGAAGGAAATTCATGCAATTCTGATAGAAACATTAGGGGAATATGTACCATCGTAGGCCACTGTCAAAAATTGGATGGCCCAGTTTAAACGTGGTGATTTTTCCACCTGTGATGCGCCTCGTCCTGGATGACCCAAGACAGTGACCACCTAGGAGATTATTGATCAAATTCACGAGCTAATCTTGGAAAACCATCGGATTTCGGCTAAATCAATAGTTGAGCAACTGGGCATTTCACGTGAGCGGGTTGGGTCCATCATTCATGAAGATTTGGACATGTGGAAACTCTCCGCGAAGTGGGTCCCGAAATGCCTGAACGCAAATCAAAAACGTTGCCAGCCGTCTTAGCAACTTTTGGAAATTTTTCGGCGCGATCCAAATGATTTTCTGTCGCGATTGGTGACCGTGGACGAAACCTGGTTATATCACTATGACGCGGGGACAAAGCGACAATTAATGGAGTAGCGGCATAGCGGCTCACTCCGCCCCAAAACCTTCCGAGTGAAAAAATCCGCTGGAAAATTTTTTGCCAAGATTTTTGGGGATCAAGACGGCATCCTCCCCACTGATTACCTTCCAAAAGGCCGAACTATCAACGCGGAGTATTACTCGTCTCTGCTGGTGCAATTGAAGGATATTTTGAAGGAAAAACGCCGCGGTAAAGTCACCAAGGTGTCTTGTTCTTGCACGACAATGCCCCGGTTCACCTGGCACTTGCAAACCAGAAGAAACTGGCCTACCTGAGTCTCCAGTTTCTTTATGACCCACCGTATTCTCCGTATTTGGCCCCGTTGGACTTCCACTTGTTCTCTGAATTGAAAAAACAACTGAAAGGTTGCCATTTTTCGTCCGACGCGGAGGTCATTTCTACCGTGGAGACTTGGTTGGACGGACAAAGTTCTGAAGTTTTTTGAGTGGCTTCCAAAGGTAAGAGCAAAGGGCTAAAAAGTGTATTGAGCTGCGTGGGGAGTATGTTGAATAAATCCCGAATTTGGTCGCTGTAGCTCGTTTCCTTCCTGGTCGGGCTAAGGACTTATCAGCACCGCCTCGTAAATGTTAACTTCAAAGTTTTTATATTCAGAACCGAGAAAAGTTAAATATCATCTGTAACCATGGGAAGAATAATTTAGGACATAAAAATAATAAAATACTATTAATATTTTTTGTATAATTTAACAAGTTAGGAAATGTCCGTGTAGCCCTCTTATTTTTCGCAGATCTTAAAGTCATGGAATATTTCTTCTGAAACACTGAGTACTTGAAAACATATTAGAAGATTTCTGCCTATCCCTGCAAGGATTTGCATTCGAAATCACTCGAACATCAGTACTCATTTACAATCGGTCAAGTTCTATGCTTGATGCTCCACTGTTTCTTCAGCCTCAGCCCCCACGCCACAGAGAACAGTCTCAACAATGAATACCAATTATGACGACACGTAGCAACCTTACTGAGGTCTTAATAAGAGACGTCATTTTTTTGTCAGGTTTCAACCAAAATCGAAAATGTAGAAAATTTTTGTAAATATCCCAAACCCGAAATCCCACCAAAAAATGTGCTGTGCATGCCGCCCTTTTCCATGCAAACGAACAGACATTGAAAAACTAACAGTCACTTTTTGTAATTGTTTTGCAGACGCGCCTCAAAAGTCGAACTCAAAAGAACAAATACATATTTATTAATTTACCCTTTCCGTGCAACTACAGTACATACGTCATATTTCATACCAACTTGCTGCGCAAAATTTTATTTGTGAATAATTGCCCCTACATGTTTCGGCCTTCGCTTTTGGCCATCTTCAGGGAGCTCACTAGTTTTTCCGACGTGTGCAGCTAATACATCAACTTGTGATGCGCAACAATTTGGTATTAAAGTATTGTGTGTATAACAAACGCATAGTTCTGTTTCGTTAAGTTTCAGCCATAAATTAACCAGTAAAATCTGTAACAATATACCCAAATAATTTCCAGCAACATTCAGTGTGTGTCGCAATTCCAATACCGAAATTTCCGTTGGTTCTTTCAACTTCTAAACTTTTGGCTCGTAATATTGAAGTAGGACTGATTTCGTAGAGCTGTATTTATCGATCGTGTGCTGTAAAAATGTATCAGGGTCTTCGGAATATACTGATAAAGGAAACGTGAAAAATTTATTTCAGATCTCACCGGAATAACAAGGTACGAGATAAAGGTAAAGCCATCTTCTTGTACATCGTGACGGCGTGTGGGGGCAGTGGAGTTAGAGGTCCACACTTCCCGAAATTCTGAACTACACGGAGAAGATTATTTCTATAGTGAAACCAACAAGATGCACCAATGTATCAATTTTTTTTTTAATTTTGGAATAACACTCTGCATGTTTCGGGCGGTCTTTCCATCCATCATCAGGTGTTCAAGACTGTACATACAGCAACAGGCATTTGTCAAACAGATCCTGTAATATGTACAGTCTTGAACTCCTGATGATGGACGGAAAGACCGTCCGAAACATGTAGAATATCATTCCAAAATAAAATAAATTTGATACATTGGTGCATCTTGTTGGTTTTACTATAGAAATAATATTACGATGCACGGCTCTAAGAACGTCAAATACACGGAGTTGAGTATAATGGAAATTGCTACCTCGACTTCAGTTTGAAAATAAATTTGTGCCTAAATAGCAGTCAAGAACTTCAAGGCAGAAACGACAAAGAACGCAATCCTGTGGTGTGTAACCGCATAAAATCTTGTAAGCTCACAACAACGTTGCGGGGGGACCGCCAGTAGATTTTCCGATGCGTTGGTAAATTTATATTTGGCTACATAAGCCTATTCCCAGAGGACAGTAATGTACAATTAGGTCTACCTCACAAAATGTTTATTAATAGAAAGGTTGTGATTAGCTCATTCAGTTCACTCATCGCTCCATGCAAATAAAATTGGCCTTAATTGTAACACGTTTCGACCTAAATGTAGGTCGTCATAAGACACTACACATTGCACAAAATATAAATGAGAATGCATAAAAATTGCCTAATGGGAACTGAGATTTCAAATTTTCAATATATACATATATATATAAAGTCACGTCACATGTATGGTTTTATAAAAACAACAGTAAAGATAATTTTCACAGTTTTACAGTGCATCTTGAGATTATCGCGTCCTTTAATTATCCAACTGAATACACAACTAGATTGTTCTAGAAAAATGTTAAAATTTACATTAAAATTTATATTAAAATGCTCCTATATGTTTCGGTTTAACAAACCATCATCAGGGAGCTTATTGATGTGCTTTGCTAAAGTTATAACTATTAAAATAATTAGTTTAAAAAACGTCGTTATAAATCAGTTTGGTCACGTGGCTGCACATTTCTCCAGTCCTCACTGCTGTGTGTACAGTGCACAGTGCGAAGTGAGACTGCGTGTGCAGTGCACAATGCAGAGTGATACTGTGTGCACAGTGCACAGTGCAGAGTGAGACTGTGTGCACAGTGCACAGTGCAGAGTGAGACTATGTGCACAGTGCACAGTGAGACTGTGTGTACAGTGCACAGTGCAGTGAGACTGTGTGCACAGTGCACAGTGCAGAGTGAGACTGTGTGCACAGTGCACAGTGCAGAGTGAGACTATGTGCACAGTGCACAGTGCAGAGTGAGACTGTGTGTACAGTGCACAGTGCAGTGAGACTGTGTGCACAGTGCAGAGTGAGACTGTGTGCACAGTGCACAGTGCAGAGTGAGACTCAGTTGGATAAATAAAGGAAGTGATAAGAGCAAAGATAGCTAAAAGTGGTAGTATAGACGTGGTGTCGATGATGGTAGAGCCTATGTTACCAATTTTAAGTATCTTAACTGTTTGTACTACTACTTATCCAAAGCGGGCTAGAATCTTAATTTGCGTGGCTGTAAGAACGTAGAGTAATGAGCAGTAAAAAAAATCCAGCGCATTATCATTCCGAGAAAATTAAGAACTGAGTGGAATTTTTAAAATCAACTGCCCTGATTTAAATAAATTGTTCAGAGTAATATTACCAATTTGATGTTCGTGTGACCGTGCGGCATCGTCGGTGCATTATACCACAGGCTGTAAACACAGTCTAGTGCTGATGAGGATGGACGAAATTATCGACCGAAACATGTTGAGCTGATTGAAGTTATTAATATTAATAAACTGTCATTGTTACATCTAGTTGGTTGTTCATGTTATAATATTACAAATTTTTTGTTATTTCATTGTTACTCTTATTACTAATGGCTTCTGGAATTATATCAGATTTAAATGGCATGGAACATTAATCTTATATTTCGAAAGTATTATAGTTACTACTTCAATCATTCGGATGGGTTGATAAGAAACAAATCCGTTCCTTGCATTCATTTTCTTCCAAAGATGAGAATTTTTCTTGATTTTTTAATATCGGTTATTTTCCGGTTGTTTGGAAGCTTGTGAACTTCGAGGTGGAATTCAATTATTCGCTTGATTCTCTTTTTCTCGCTGCCAGCTGACAGAATCTCATTCTGCAGCAGCAGTCTGTATCATCAGGTTCTGCTGCTTTCATTGTGCTTATGGTTGTGTCGTTTTGTATAGCAGCAATACATACGTTGAGTAAAGAGCAGATGATCGATCATGTATGACACAGTCTACATAGCTGTATGACCGAACAAAAATACCCAGCTGCACATAGCATAATGGCTATTTTGAACACATTCCACGTTGAATAAAATTATGAAACTTTCATTGCCCAATGCATTTGCGAATGATTCTGTTTTTCATCAAAATGCGCGAAGAAATGTCCTTGCGAAACTGAAACGGACAAACCATCACATGCCTTTTGGTACCCGATATGTATTACCATTTCCACAATAGCCCTACTCTAAGCTATCTTGATAGACCAACCAAATTCGTGTTTCATACTTGATTCCAAACTTTCGCCGTGTTCTGAATGACGTATTCTCTATTTTGGATGATACCCCGGACTCTGAATATTATACGTCCCAACAATCTCATCCAGGTTATTCTTTCTACTTACACCGCCTATGAAGATGGAACAGGGTGTTCTGAAACGTCGACATATAAAATTCAGACGCCGGGGAATCACCGAAATAAAGAATTCAAATTCACGTTTCATACCCAATTTATTAATAACCACCTTTAAAAAAAAAATAACCTCATTTTACATAAATGTCTCAAAAATAATTTTTCAGTTTTCCGGACTAAAATTATGTAGGCACTTCTCATCCCCTCCATCCGTACCTACTGTCGGTTCAACAGCGAATCATTTCTCGCTGCTGAGACACTTAGCGCCCTCTTCTTTCAACCCGATCTCTCGTCAGCTGGTTCCTTCCTGTACGGCTGATTGAAGGCCAAAAGGTGTCAGACGTCCTGCCATCATTCCTGATTTGAAGCAGTGAATTTGGCTGCGCTTAAAAGCCACTCGTAACGACTTGCTGCAACGCGTAATGGTCTCATTGCCAGGTCGACTGTAACAGTGAAGAAGTGGCAATGGTCCTCCACTGAAAGATGTTATTTTTAAACGCTCATGTTGACAGTTATCTGTCAATTGAGTTATGAATTTGCCTATAAACTTGTTCATAAATTGCACCTTTTCTTTTATTACCTATTTCATTTCCAATTGTGTTAGATTTTTCAGCCCCATACCGTTTGTGATGTAAATTAAACAGGACAAGACAGAAACTGTTTTGTACAGCCTGGAGAAACAGAATTTTTTTATCTGGTTTATCTACGTGTCATTGTAAATATTAGTATATTCTCTAAGTCCGCTCGGTCCGGGGATCGAATCCCGGTGGGGCGAGATTTTCCGCACCTGTCCAGACCGGCCCTTGGGCCCACCCAGCCTCCTGTAAAATGGGTACCGGGTCTTTTCCGGGGGTAAGGGCGGCCGGGGCGTGACGCTGACCCCTCACTCCTTCTAGTGCCGTGGTTGAGAAAGAGTAGAGCTACACCTGTACTTCCCCTATGGGCCGTACGGCCTGTACAGAGCCTCAGTGCCTGTACAGGGGTGCACTTTACCATTTTTTTACCTCCTTGTCCGCTACATGTGTACGGAAGTAAATATGCTTACTTTTCAACAAACAAGACACTGCAAACACGATAGAGCTGTCCTCGCGTCAGGAATTATGTCCCAAGGCGAGTTTGACCGCAGAGGCCGGACTAGTGAACGCTTTTAATGAGCCCCGAGACGGGGTGTTGATGTACCGACGGGAACACTGACTGATTTGTAAACTGACCATCCGACAGACCTCCGGCTGTAGAGTGATACTGACTTTGACTGAGGAGGAAATGAGTTATGATAAAGGACGGACCCTCTCACTTGTCAGACAGCGCACATAGATTAGTATCAAAATAGATTTAACAGTAAATAAACAGGCCATTACCCCCAAGAGGGAGTCGACGTCAAAAGGACTGACTGGCTAACTGACTGGCCGACCGAATGGCCAACTGACTGATCGATTGACTGACTGACCGAATGAATGACTGGACGACGACTGGCTGGCTGGCCGGCTGGCTGGCTGGCTGGCTGGCTGGCTGGCTGGCTGGCTGGCTGGTTGGCTGGC
>Ga0136643_10010254_pt1 | contig 13824 bp, 11 predicted proteins | sample TergutLab28metaG_FD_96883 | JGI IMG/M metagenome (GOLD analysis project Ga0136643, IMG submission 96883) | Labiotermes labralis P1 segment gut microbial communities from Petit-Saut dam, French Guiana - Lab288 P1 (version 3) (version 3) | ecosystem: Host-associated > Arthropoda: Insects >...
TGACGAGTCTTGTTGATAATATTGTTTCCTGTTTCTTTAATTTCTATTTTAATTTTTTCTTTTTTTATGCCTGGGTGTTTCTCGTTATTTTTTTTTTTTTTGTATTCGGGATTTCTCATCTCCAATTATTCTGCGTGACGCATCTGTCTTATCCTCTTCCAGTTGGTCACCGTCTTTAACACTTTTGAAGACTACGCAGCCCTATAATGAAGCCCTATGTTATGCAGTTTTCCCCGTCGTGTTACTTCCTGATTAGTGAACTAATATTGTTTTTGGCGCCGTTTTCCCAGACGCCCACACACATAGCGTTCTTGTGAACACTGTAATGAACCCTTGGGTGCCATAAGAGGCCTGGAATGTCCTGCCCTGCTGAACTTTCCAAGGACCCTGCTGCGTGGGGTTAATTAGTGCCTGTCGGATTTGCCACGTCACATGCATCCCCCCCTCCCCTCACTATTCCCTCCACAAGGGTGATTAACCGTTTTAGCCTTCTCCATCCCTTTAGCCCTGCGACATTCCAGTGCCGAGGGCTTGTACTGGGTTATTACATTTATGCATCTTACATTCTGAACAGTAATATGGCATCGCGCTTTTACGAGTAGCAATGTGTTAGTGTTATTTAATTCGAAGGAAACCAGTAACAATCCATAGCATGTTTTAACTCGCTTGCGCTTAACGTATCATTTATTTGCTACTCCGATTTCTGTAATGTGATTCACTGAGGTTTACCGTAACGTTGAAAGGTCAATGGTAACCACAATTCCCAGTTTGAAACTTCCAGAATATATATATATATATATATGAAATGTACGCAACCCGCTTTAAAAATTCTGAAATCCATACTAAGTGAATAGATTCTAGCCTGTGTCGTGTTATGTACCGACATTGCGAGTTTATCTCCATATTTGATAGGAACCTGTCCAATGCCTGACGTCGCACCGAGATGCGAGCCAGCGAATATTCTCGCAATAAATCCGGATCTAATTTCGTTTATGATTGTCTGCAATTACTCCTGGTTATGGGGGTATTCATGTATCTAATGTGTGAAGTAATCTAGGGTAATTAACATGGTTGCGTACATTTGGCTCTTGGACTTACTCTTTGCTAGTGAACGTATTTCCATGTCAGTAGCTGCTTATATATCCGTTACTTTACACCATGGATACAAAATAAATCTCCTTCCTTCGCTGCTGGCCATAATGACGGGCGAGTTTAGCTGGAAGAAATGTACCAGGAAGTCTGTTGAGAATTCTTGGCTGCTAGTTTGCTCAGATTTAACGTTTCATAGCCGTGCACTAGGCTACGGACTGTGTATGTGCCTTTCGCTCCACTTAGCTAGATATCTTGTTAGAATGATCTCTTCTTATTTTTGTTGCATTTAGTTTGCTCGTCAGAACGCAATAAGTTGTTCGATAGTGCCGTTGACAAGGGACTGCACACAGGTAGGGTAAACAGAAAGGGAATGAGCTGAGGAGGTGAGCTGATTCAAGGCCTTTCTTCCTGTGTTCACGCATTCTTTGCATAAATTACAGGAATTGAAGTGAAGCCTTGCAGAGGAGCTTATGTCGGTGGGTCTGGTATAACTCTTAATTAGATTAGACTCTTGTCAGTTTTCTCAGACACAACTGTTCGTAAAACGAAACTGGTATACGGAATATAAATTGATTGGAAATTACAAAATTTTATCCAACATCCTGCTGCCGAAGTTAAATCCACTTGTGGAGGAAGGTACTGCGGATCATCAGTGTGGATTTCGACGTCACAGGTCAACTACTGATCATATATTCTGCATCCGTTAAATACTGGAGAAAAATGGGATTACAATGAGGCAATGCATCAGCTACTTAGATACTTTAGAAAAGCCTATAATGCAGTTGGGAGGGAGATCTTGTATAATATTCCCATGAGTTTGATCCATGCGAAACTAGTAAAGTCAATAACAGTGTTCTTAAATGAAACCTGTAGCAGAGTTCGGGTAGGCAGACATTTATCTGAAATGTTTCCTATTAAGAATGGTTTAAAACAAAATGCTATATCGCCATTGCTTTTCTATTTTGCTTTAGAATATGCCGTTAGGATGGTCCAGGTAAATGAGGATGGCTTGAAATTAAATGGTACACATCAGCTTACGGTTTATGCTGATGATGTTACTGTACTGTATTGAGTGGAAGCGTACATAGTATGAAGAATAGCACAGACGCTTTAGCAGTTGTTAGTAAGGAGATTGGACTAGAAGTAAATGCTGATAAAATAAGTACATAGTTATGTCTCGAGGCCAGGATGCAGGACGAATTTACAGTATTGATTCATAATAGTTTCCTTTGAAAGGGTGGAACAGTTCAAATGTTTAGGAACAAGCCTAACTAATAAAATTTCCACTCAGGGAGAAATTATGAGCAGATTGAAGTCAGGGAATGGCTGCTACCATTTGGCGTAGAATCTCTTGTCTTCCAGTTTGCTGTCCACAAATATAAAAATTAGGGCATACAGACCTATAATTTTGCCTGTTGTTTTTGTATGGGTGTGAAACATGGTCGCTCACATCGAGGCTGAGGGTGTTTGAGAAAAGGGTGATGAGCATATTTGGGCGTAAGAGAGACGAGGTATCAGGGCAGTGGAGAAAACTTCATATTGAGGAGTTTTATATTTTGTACTCCTCTCCAACTATTATTGGGGAGATCAAATCAAAAACAATGAAATGAGCGTGGCACTAGCACGTATGGGGTGAGGAGAGGTGCATCCAGGGTTTTTGTGGGGAACCTGAGGGAAAGGGACCACTTGAAAGACACGGGCGTAGATAGGAGGATAATATGAAAATGGATATTTGGGAAGTGGGATGGGGGCATGGACTGGATTGATCTAGTTCAGTATAGGGACGAGTGGCGGGCTCGTGTACGTGCGGTAATGAACCTGCGAGTTCCATAAAATGCGAGGAATTTCTTGACAAGATGAGAACCTGTTAGCTTCTCAAAAAGGACTCTGCTACATGTAGTTAGTTATATGTTGAACGAGATCACAATTTTAAGTACAACTGATTAACCTGTAGTTTTCTAATGATTCAACTCTTACGTCTATATTTTATTTCTGTTATTCTAGAACGAACACATTTACTGCAATATCGACGCTTGTGTGACACTGTGTATCGGACCTTGTGGCGAGGTAGTGTGTATTGTGTAGAAAGTCAAAGGTTGTGTTTGACGTAAACTCTGTTATTAATATTTATAAAAAAAAAATTGATATTTTTTAGTTGTTCCAGTAATCCATAAAGCTGTAGAGCATTAGGCTGTGACTGACAGCAGTGAATAGCACGGCACACAAAAATAAAATTGCATTTGGGAAATACGTGTACGCCATTAAATGAACCTTGTTAAAAACCTTATTTTCGATGTGTTGGGTATCGGCCTTGATTAAGTGGCTGGAGAGGGTAGAACATCGATGGGTTTGTGGGTGTATGTAATGTAATGTATGTATGTATGTAATGTATGTACGTATGCAATGTATTATGTATGTATGTATGTATGTAATGCATGTATGTATTATGTATGTATTATGTATGCATGTATGTATGTAATGTATATGTATGTAATGTATGTTATGTATGTAATGTATGTGTGTATGTATGCATGTAATGTATGTATGTATGTTATGTATGTATGTGTGTGTGTGTGTATGTATGTATGTAATGTATTTATGTATGTATGTATGTAATGTATTTATGTATGTATGTAATGTATGTATGTAATGTATTTATGTATGTATATGTATGTATGTAATGTATGTGTGTATGTATGTATGTAATGTATTTATGTATGTATGCATGCATGTTCTTTGACTTAGTTCCCCTTACTACTAGCATGCCCCCCCTCCCTCTTACCCCCGTTCAAGTCTATATGACCATACTCCGCGTTCAACAGCCAGCACGTCTGGTTTCTCCTTGGAGTTGTCTTCGCATTTTGTTAGGAAATGTTTTTAGTTACGACCATTTATATTCCAGACGCAACTCCGTCAGCCATTGTTTAATTGTGCGGCTAGAGTATGGAGTCGTGAAAGACAGTTTTAAAATTGTACCCTCCTTAGGGAGCGGTATTCTGGCTGTGTTCACCGTAGCCCAAACGCCACAATCGTTCTGTATGTAAGTACTTCGACTCACAGTTAGTAGTCATTTCCATTTATTTGTGAAGAAAGTTACAAGCGTTGAAACACGTTCCTGTAACTGTTTTCACCGACTTTAAAATTGCGGATCTAAAGGGCCTATTGGAATGCGTAGCTGGCAGCAGTAGCGAAAGAGCCATAGTTTGTTTCATAATATGCATTTTTGCTGTTACTTTATGGTTCTGCACTGTTTCTCGAACGGTTTTGTTCCTCAGAGAAAGATCAGTTAACTCCATCGTTGCCAACCTTATAGTTGCTGAGCTGTCTCAATTTCCCATCTCTTGGTACTCGAAAGTGTATTACCAATATCACAGCAACTTGCTACTAGTACCTGTATTGAGTCCGTACCCTTAAATCATATATCTGCCAGTTGGATTTTTAGTCCTTTTCCTCTCTCTCTCTCAAAAAAAGTCGCTTGTTGGTGCGTGTGTGCGCGCATTTGTCTTTTAAACGTATCGGCTAATCGTAAGAAATGCGGTTTGAACCACATAGAGCTGGAGGACACCCCAGCGTCATATCCTATAATTTCCTACAGTCGATTATAGTGACATGGCGGCCGCGCGAACTGTTGTGGCGGGAACGACACTATTGACACTTACTGCAAGGTCCTAAAATGATGTCTACTAATAAGTATCGAGAAGATATTTAATTCTAGTTTAAGATAATTGTTATGTAGTGTGTTAAATGTCACTATGACGGCCATGCGCGGTTTTTATTTAATTTCGCTGTACTGGTAACATAGAATGAACCGTTTTATCTGGGCATGTGAGATTTCATGCGGAGCTGTATCATAAATGTAGATTTATATTAATTATATATATGTATATTGTACATATTGTACATATAATTAACTATGAGGCAATTGCCGACAAATTTAACGTAACAGAATCCGTACTTAATTACGAATTACGTCATAAAAGTGAAATCTCTCATATGGTTTGCGACTTTGCTACGAACTCTTATTGCATTTACTGCCCACTTCCACTCGTAGATATTCTTGTCTCTTTGCTTCAGCTTCGTCTGACTAAATTTTGTACGTATTTGCATAGGCAAAGGTAGTTACCAGAAAACAGAACTGCATTTAATTTTGTATACTGCTTATTAGCATATGTTTTCACCCAGTAAGCGACTGTTTTAAGTTAAAAAGTGTTGAAACGATTTCAGTGAAATTATTTACGAAGTTTATACAGCTGTAAATACTTTTTTTTTTAATTTCCTACAGTCGATAATAGGATGCAAAGTGTTTCAGACAAGAATTGTATAGCAAATCAAAAGAAACATTGTATGTTCAATAACTACTTTCCTGGCAATCGTGCAGTTTGAGATAATGTTGAACAACGTGGTAGAGCCAGAGAGGCCACAAACGACAGCATAATAAGGCACATGCACTTTGCATGCAGAGTAATTAAGGCTAGAAACACACACATTCAGAGTATGTAATATTTATTGCTTTTAGACGGCAACAGTATTAACGCGATCGCGCCTCAGTGTTGCGTTATACGTTCGTTGCCTGTCTTATTGTACGTGTATTTGATTTTGTGAGTATGCTGTGCCTTATGGCGGTTTGACGTCTTGTCGATCGACGTCGAATTAGGTATTGTAAAACAGTCTTGTGCATTGACTGTGTTTCATGTGTTCTATTGGCACACATTTTCGAGAAAGGTAAGTTAAAGTGCACCCTTGTACAGGCACTGAGTCTCTGCACAGGCCGTATGGCCCATAGGGGGAGTAGGGGTAGAGCTCTAATCTTTCTTGACCACGGCACTAGAAGGGGGTGAGGGGTCAGCGTTACGCCCCCGCCGCTCTTTACCCCCGGGAATGACCCGGTACCCATTGTACAGTACGCTGGGTGGGCCCCAGGCCCGGTATGGACAGGTGCGGAAAAATCTCGCCCTCCACCGGGATTCAATCCCCGGTTCGTCCAGCCCATAGCCAGTCGCTATGCCGACTGATCTACCGGGCCCACACATTTTCGAGAGCCTAGAACTAAATATCAACATCGGGGACTTTTTAAAGTTTTTTTCTAACAGCCGGAATTGCGTCCTGTGAATTTCGTCAACATTTACCATGAACACAAAGTGCTTGCCGTGTAATGTACAACCCACAGTCGTTGAAATACAGTTAGGATTTGAATCAACTACGTCGCATAGCAGCACCAGCCGGATACATGTCTTTCACTGGAAGTATATAAATCATCAGGATTTTGTTTGGATTAGAACTGTCCAGTCACTATATTATTTCGTTATTAAAGCTTTAATATCTTTGAAGGTCAATCACAACTCGACGTTGAATTCACGAACAAATTAAGAGAAGATAAGTATGGGGAATGACCGTTTCCATTCCTTTCAGAAGGTGTTATCTTCCGGATTCCTGTGTGTGAGAACATTAATTCAAAGAAAACAGTTTCGCTAGACACAACTTTATTAAATAACTATAAAACTCTTTACTATACAGTGGTATATAACGGTACAGCCCTTTTGAATCATTAGTTGCATAACGGGATGCCATCCACTACAGTAACATTAAGACTAAATAGTTATGTTTGTTTTTGTATGTATGTGGTACGTGTTTGTGATCCAGAGCGGAAGACATAGATTGCGGGTATTTGAGAACGGGGGTGCTGAGGCGAGTATTTGGATCCAAGAGCGAGGAAGAGACTGGAGGTCGTAGAAGTGAGCATAAAAAGCCACGTAAGGTGTACCTTTAACATGTTATCGACATATGTCCTTTATGTAACATGTATGGGAAAGGTGATAGTTTTCACATAGAAATGGTCATAGACCGTTAAGGAGGGGCTCATTTGGAGACTTGGGCATAGGTGCAAGGATATTGTAATGGAGGAAACATGGTGTTATGATGTTGAATGAATTCATCTGCTTCAGATAAGGGACTAGTGACGGGGTTCTTCTGAACATCGAAATGAACTTTTATGTATTGTTCACCGTGCATCTCGATATAATCGTTAAAAAAAAAACCAACTTGATACACAATTTATTCTTAGTATGTTTCGTCAACCTCTACATGTTTCGGGCGTATTTAGGCCCATGATCAGGAGGTACAACCGTATGTATACAACACTTGGTACTTATTATTTTTCGATGACTCTCTGTTGTTCATCCAGGACGGTAGTACCTCCTGATGAGGGGTCTAGATACGCCCGAAACATGTGGAGGTTGACGAAATGTAAGAATAAGTTGTGCATCAAGTTGGTTTTTCTTTACACGATCGAAATGAACCTTCGAGTTTCAGGGAGGGTGGCGAATTTCTTGAGTAGCTGAGTAACTCTTTGTTATTGTGTTGTTGTGTGTAGTTGCTGCAGCGAAGACGTCGTTTAATTTTAGCTGCTGTCACATACCTCAGTCACTGGATGAATTCGTGCAGTCTCTTACACTTGTCTCATGAGCCGTATAACAAAACTGGCCTGCATTCATTTCCTGGACACTATTTCCATTACTGGGAAGTGTTTTTGTCCACCATCCGCGTATCTCTATCCGAGTGCTCAAATTCTGCGCAATGCACACGAAGCCGTCAGCGGCAGGGTTCATACACTCCGCTGCGCGAAACCGTTTGCACCTTCGTCAGACGTGCTGCACAAACAAGAAGGAGATACGGAGGACCTCTCAGCGTTAATTAGTCTACTGGCTGCGTTAGTGAAGTGGCAGCTTTAACTGCTAGTAACTCCGGCATCACTAAACCTTTAATTGGTTTATAAAGTAATTAGCTTTCAAAGGAAACCATCCAGTATAATACGGGTAGGGTCAAAGGCTGTGAAACACTTTAGACTAAAACCTATGGATCACGATACAAGATGGGGCCGCGAAGAACTTCACTGTGGGTTTCGAAAGTTATATAAATGTAACGGATTGCCTACAAATGAACATTAATTGATTAAAATGGATGAACGTGAAAAAGAAGGGTAGTTAGTGTGTGCGTCTAGCTGTTTATAGTACTTTTATTGCATTGATATGTCCGTTTTTGGCCCTCTGTTTCCCCACACCTTAATTGCTTATGAACGAAAGCTGCTTGGAAAAATGGCGTATGTAATTGCAAGCGCGAAGCCTACTTCGCTCCTAACGCACAAGCTGTGTTGTACACATTAGTGAATCGATTGTATATTTGTGGACGAATGGGCCCGAATTACGGTTTATTAATTTTTTATCAGCACCAGCCTGTTAAAGTTGTACAACGTAGTTTTTATTTGCAATGGTGTAATATGCACATCATCACTGACATGTTTTTGAACTATTTCCATCGTCACTTCAGATAAAATATATTACACAACTTTTCGAAAACACACTGTTTTCGTCTTCAGGTGAAGCTAAATACTTAAACAGACGACATGTCAGTGATGTCACGAAAGTTATAGTTTGTTGAATTATTGTAGTATAAAGGTTTCTGAGGATGGTATTTTGCACATAGGATTTCCGGGTTTCTGGACTTGTCCATTCTATGGTATTCAAGAAAGCACACGACGTCCATTCTGGCCCTCAATTCAAAGGAAGGGGATGCCGCTAGTGAGGTGAATCCAACAAAAAAAAAGTATTCTCAATCATTGGACAGCCACAGAAAAGTGACTAGTTATTAGCTTTCAGTTTGCGATAACCAACTATCCATTCGTGCTATTCATGTGGAATTTTTAGAGGTAAATTATAAACGTGCATAGACTTTATCGTTGAGAGATATTTATGTGATAGGCCCGTGAAGTCCTAAACGTCGCGAAGCGTGATTCGACCATGTGGGTTTGAATTTGGCACTGGAGCAGACGCTTAATTGTATCGTCATTAGGCCTGTTGGCAAAACGTTTGCAGTTAGCGACTATTAGCTTCATCGCAACTGTCTGTACATCCGTCATTGCGGAACAACTCGGTTCCCGCTTGACGGATTTTCGTAAAATTTTGTATTGGTAAGTTTCACTAGAACCTGTTAACCAAATTCTAGTTTGGTTAAAATCGGAGGAAAATCAGACACTTGCATTAGGACCTACGAAAATTTATGACGATATACCGCCGTTTGTGAGATAACTACAGGAAATTTAGTTAGAAAACATGCATATTTGTTTACATATTAATTCGATTTACGTCACGAATAATTAGGGAAGATGCACATGCACTGTCATAATATTTGATGCTGTCGGCTTGATTATAATTACATGATATGGCTGCACATGCAGTGAATGAGATTTGTTGTGATGTAACATACTAATCAGGTGTTACAGTCTTCGTGTTGCTACGGCACGTTCCTATATAACTATCGATTTCTATTTATGCGATGTACTTGTTGCATAACAACGGAAAATACAAGCTTGCAAGTATAAGTAATGTTTAATATTTATTTTCCCATTGAAGAATACGAAATTTTCTATGTAGGTAGATTGTAAATGTACCTACATGTTAGGCGCACAGTGTTGCTTGTCATTCAGCAATTACAATACTTTTCGACCTGCTGGATATTTTTGGTCCATGTGTGACGCATAAATATAACACATAATCAACGTAGGAGTATTAATAAAAAGTTTTTCGAGTAGACGTAATAACAGATACAATAATAGTAATAACATTTTACAAAATTCCTAAATTTGTGAACGCATATTCACAGCGGATTGGATGGTATGACCATCAAATCGGAAGGTCGCTGGTTCGATTGACGTAAAATCCTTCCGATCGCACTATGGCCCTGGGGTCGACTCAGCCTCTAACAGATATGAGTACCAGGAGCATTTCCTAGGGGTAAAGGCGGCTGATACTACCTTACCACCATCCTGTGCCATTGTAATGAAATCTGGGAACCTTAACTTCCTGGACCCCTCTGGGCCACTCCAGTCCTGTAACGGGACTGCTTTTACCTTTTTTTTTTACTGGTTTGTAATTGCTAGGTACGAGGTGTGCAGTTAAGGAATCATGATTCCATTCCTGGCATCGGAAAGAGAAACACTGCTTTAAAGCGTCCAGACTGACTCTGTTGACCACCCATCTTCCTTATCAGGGTGTACCGCTCGCTCTTATCCCAGGCTGCAGAGTGGATGGAGCGTGGAACTGGTGATTTTTCTGCATCTGTTGCTAACCGAGGTTATGCCTTCGTGGCAGGCACACGGATAGGATAACTTTACCGATACTTTGCTTCACCTTGTATTGATGCTGCTTTCCAGAGGGTAGCGCCAAAATTTGTTTTGAAGCTTTGCACTCCGCTCGCATTCACTAGACCCACAGCATACAACGATGGTCATGCCATCGTGCTGATCGACAGTAGGGGGTATGTCTTGTGTCACTGTTGTTTATTTTAATTAGTCTCGCTATACTAGGCGAAGAATAAAGGCTTTTATGGATTGAAGGGACAATTTAGGTCACAATTTTTACCCATAAAAAATAAAATAAAATTATATAAGACCTTGATCAGACCAGTGCTGGCATATGGTTCTGAAACATTGGTATTATCAAAATATGACGAAGCTATTTTAGGAGTTTTTGAAAGGAAAATTTTGAGAGCTATTTTTGGACCTACAAATGACAACGGAGAATTAAATACAACAATGAGTTATATACATTGTAAAGGAAAGTGGTATAGTAACATACATTAAAATTAATCGATTAAAGTGGGCAGGGCATGTTATTCGTATGGAGGAACAGAGCCCTACAAGAAGAGTTCTGGTTGCAGTGGTAGAAGGAAGAAGAGAGAGGTGCAGGCCGAAACTAAGATGGGAAGATGATGTGATGGAAGATGCCAGGAAGTTGGGGGAGAGAAATTGGAGGAATGCTGCAAGGAATAGGGACAGCTGGCAGAAGCTTTTGAAGAAGGCCTTGGCTTAAAAGGGGCTGTTGTGCCAATGATGATGATGATGATACTAGGCGAAGAGTATAAATTGTAACGGTTATCCTGCTACGTTATCTCTTAAATTTAAATATTCCGCGAAACAGTTAAGCGAGTAGGCCTTCAGAGGAACTGTAGGCAGCGTGATTGGTTTTCTTTTCTACCGTTGTTATGCAACATTAACAAGCCTTCTTTCTTCCAGGATATGGTCATTTCGTGGGCGAGTTTTTAAGTAGTGACACTTTAAGGACAGTGGTCTGTGTCAGAATTCTATTGTGACTGTTATGGTAGCTGGAATTAATTTCGAAGTGACTGCCTGTTCTTTTGGAAGGAATTCAACCTGTTCTAATAGGGCGGAGGAGTGGTTCTTCCCACGTGGTCCTGACCCGTTACAAGTCCAGACTAATACAAGATTATCGGCCTTCAGCCTCAGAGTTGCCAACTTGCATTTGAGTTTCTGTATTACGGCTACTTAAAAAGTCATTTATATAAACCATTATCGTCTCTTTCTCTTGGCATTGTATGGAAACGAATTTTGAAGTTAAGTAAACGAAACTGGCAGCTTTTTGTACAGATACATGTAATTTTATTTTATTTTTGCTGACTGTGCATCCTGGTATAACACTGGGTAAATGGCCAACTTGATGCACAGTTACGTTGTACAAAACGTTTATTATTATAATCCCCTACATGTTTGAAGCAACACTGTGCTCATCATCAGGAGGTCGAATTGTAGTAATACAGTACTGTCTGTAAGTGACCGTCCGGTTTGCAGGTTGAGAAGGAACTGGTTCCTTCTCAACCTGCACACCGGATGGTCACTTACTGATAGTACTATACTAGGTGCTGTATAAATACAATTCGACCTCCTGATGATGAGCACAGTGTTGCTCGAAACATGTAGAGGATTATAATAATAAACGTTTTGTACGATGTAATTGTGCATCAAGTTGGCCATTTACCCATAGTTATTTAATTTTAGGTTGGTTCCTTATTAAAGAAGAGGCGGAAGTGGTTTGTTTGTATCTGAAAAAGGGAATGATTTCTTCCTTAACTTTTGTTTGTATACATGAAGGGAATGTGTAGTAAAGAGTAAGACGTATTTCGAATGATATCCGTGTGCACTGGTAGCTTTACATTGCCGGTATCATTTTGAGGCCCTTTCGCATAATTGCGAGAAGCGACTCTTAGCTTCGTCATGTCTGTCCTTGCGTCCGTCCATCCGTCTGTCCGCATGGAACAGCTCGGCTCCCACTGGACGGATTTTCATGAAATTTGGTATTTGAGTACTTTTTTTTTTCTAAAAACTGTCAAGAAAACGCAAGTTTCATTGAAGTCGGACAAGATAACGGGCACTTTACATGAAGACCACTAGACAGTTTTGATAATATCTCGCTCAGTTCTACTTAGAATGAGAAATGTTTGAGACAAAAGTTATATATGAAATCAAAACACACATTTTTTTGGGGTTCAATAACCTTTATTTTTCGAAAATCGTGCCTTTATGAGATGATGTGGAAAAATTTTGTAGAGCCGGTCAGGCCACAAATGACATGACAGTATGGCGCATACGCACTGCTTGCTGGATACATAAGGCTACAAATACACACACTCTGGATACTCATTGCTTTTCCACAGCAACAATGGTTGCACGAAAGCGCCTCAGTGTTACGTTATACGTACTTTACCTGTCTTGTTTTTTTTTTTCGTAATTTGAGATACAAAATTTAACGTTTATGCATGTTGCACTAGACCGAATAAAAGAGCACGGGGATGTGATACAAATCACAACTGAGCTCTTAGTAAGAAGATAAATTCAGATTTTTTGACGAGGACCTGGCAATTGTTATGCCGCTAATTTAGAAATATGTCTACATATTGTGTATGAAACGCTTCGCATCCTGAGAAGTATCAATATGAAGATTCCGTTCTTCAGGGATATGACGCTGCGTCAGCGGGTAGTCGGATTACGACGTTTCGAGGCAGCGTAGTGTCCTCATCTTCATGTGTTGAAACATCCAGTGTCTTCTTTAACATTTCGCCCTTTGAAGACGAGGACATTAAACTGCTATGAAACGTCGGGATCAGATTACCAAGTGACGCAGCGTCACATCCCAGAAGAACGGAATTCTCAGCTACAGTGCTGCGAAAATCTTGTAATTTGCAAAGTATCAACATGTCGGTGGAGAAAACTTCAATATAATGCGACAACTTTGAGATGCTGCAAATGTGTAATTATTGTGTACGTGGTACGTCATTGGCAGTAAGTTCTGTAACTGTAAATGCCATATTAGTCGAGAAATGCCGGTTAGATATGAATGCTACTTTTCTACAGCACAGACTTAAGCAAACTTTCTAATAATGACTTCGTGCTTAGGTAATGTAAATTTGTATTTACGTATGGTATATCTAGAGACACTGCTAAGTAGCTCACTGCGTACGGTAGGATGATTTGTGAGTAATTAATTGGGAAATGACGGGAGTAATTAATTGAGACGTGATGGGATGTGAGGATAATGAGGAAATAAACGTCAGGGCTGTCGGCATGGTAGTGGAGATTCGAACCCTGCTTCTCCCGAATACCAGGCAGGAGCTTTGCCGCATGAGTTAGTTTGCTGGATGTGAATTTATCTGACACTGCAATTTAATTTAGGTCAGGGCTAGCTTGTAGTCCATTTATGTGGAGATGGTCGTACGTCGTATTTTTATTGGGTCGGATTTCGTTTTGTTGCTTACAGTAGTAAATGTTGCAGATTGCAACGACAGTTATTAATGGTGCTGGTGCTGGCGGCGGCGGCGGCAGTAGTAGTAGTAGTAGTAGTTGTTGTTGTTGTAGTGGTGGTGGTGGTAGTGGTGGTGGTGGTGACA
>Ga0136643_10010256_pt1 | contig 13822 bp, 7 predicted proteins | sample TergutLab28metaG_FD_96883 | JGI IMG/M metagenome (GOLD analysis project Ga0136643, IMG submission 96883) | Labiotermes labralis P1 segment gut microbial communities from Petit-Saut dam, French Guiana - Lab288 P1 (version 3) (version 3) | ecosystem: Host-associated > Arthropoda: Insects >...
AATATTATTTTTAAAAAAAAAAAAAAAAAAAAAAAAAAGATTAGGAAAAAAAAAAAAAGAGAAGAGAGTGGGGAGGGGTTTAGAGGTTAATTTTTTCCTTATTTTTTTTTTTTTTTTTGTGTCTGACATTCTGATTTAGAGGGTACGTACTCGAAAGGGAATTAAACTAGGCATGTGAATGTCATTGGTGCTTCATGGCCATAGCTGGTCAGGAGATCTGAAATTGGGCTGCACGATTTGCAACATTTACGTAAAGGAAATGTTCAGCATATGATGGGTGTGCTTGGGAGGTATCTGGACTGAAGATGGTTTTACTCTTGCCTTGTTTCAGGGGTGGGGTGGGGAGTGAAATACTGTTGGAACAGTTCAGCTCTAATTTTAGCTTTTGAAACAAGTTAATAATTGTTCTTCTGTTTGATCTTCTAGTAGACAAAACAAATTTTTAAAAATCTTCATTTTTAAGATGTGTTACTGGCTACAATGATGATGGTGGTTATGAAAATGGAAATGTTTATGTTTTAATAATAATAATAAAAACAACAGCAATAAAAAGAATTTAAGTTGGTTATTTTAAACTGTACTTAGCTGCATAATCAAAACGATGGATAAACTCTGCCCTCTCCCCTATTTTAGGGCTTGTTGTAAGAATATTTATGTAAGAAAGTTATTTTAAAAAACCTACACTGCATGATTAAAATTGTTATATGATTTTGTAACACTTTTACTAAAGGATTTCTCATTAAAGAAAGTCAGGTTTCTTTCAATTTTCTGCCACCCGAAGGAAACATCTTCCACGACTGCATTACACTAAATCACAATTTTTGAACCGTAAACCAAAAAGGATATTACACCTGCTGCTGGTTGTGGATGAAAATGGAGGGTAGGGTAGGCCAAATCCCTCTTCAAGACAAATACTGTCATTAAAGTACAAATCCATCATCCGCGATGCGTCAGCACTGGTGTATGAAGTTCAAGCCATTCCTTCTTCACTCCCATCATGATGGATCACCACAACAGGTCTATTCGTGAACGTGTCATCACCCTTGCTGAGGAGGATTAAGTGACAGCACTGCAGGCGAACTGTTCGGTGTCACAAAGTCTACTGCAAGAGCATGACTACAAAAATATTGGAGGGATGGGCAAGTCGGAAGGCAAACTAGGTTATGGTGTGTATCCAGCCCAGTTCTGGATGCTGTTTTAGTCGACGAAGCTCAGTGAAACCCTTTTGTCAGTGCAAGGGGCCTTAAAGCTGCCACTGGCTTTCCTGGGCAAAAAGCCAAGCTTATTTTGAGGAATAAAGAAGTAGGGCCCAGGGCATGACACGCTGCAGTGAATGAAATTCTCACTGATGAACATTAACTACACCATTTAGGATTTGCTAAGAGCAATGCAGATCGCAAGTGGGTTACAGTCAAATTCTCTGATGAATCTACATTTAGCTTAGCACATGATGGGTCTGGATTTAGTTTTTAGACCTCAGGGACAGCATTACAACTGTCAGTATATGTCTGCCTGCAAACACAGTAGCCATGTGTCTGTTCAATTTTGGGACTGCATAACCCATGAAGGGTCTGGAATGCTCCATTGTATACATCACCTGGATGGCCTTCAGTATAAGCACATTTTAGAGAATGTAATGGTGCCCTCTGTACAAATGCTTTATCTCGATGGTATAATCCATTTCCAGCAAGACCATTCCTCCATTCATGATTCTCAGGTGGTTCAACAATGGCTATCGCTGGAGGCTGACGTCAAACTCATTGACTGGCCACCACAAGTGCCTGATGTGAAGAATATGTGGTGTGAGGTGAAGAGGACAATGCATGAAACCTAGCATGTCCTCCATTCCAGAACCAGCGATGAGCTATAGACCCTTGTGTCAGACCCATGGGATGAAGTTGCTTCATCTTAGCTACACGTTCAATCACTGAACGAGTCCATGACACAATGTATGAAATCTGTGATTGAATCACAGGGGGTTCTGGACTTCCAATTATAGAGGCCAGTATCTGAAAACAGCCCCTTTCAGGGCTAAACTATTCTCATTTTTTATGTGTACGTGAGATACAAAACGTCTTTAAACCGTGCATGTTTTGCACATAATTTGACTACAGCAAGCGTATCCAAGTGGGTCACCAGAACTGAAATGGGCCCCATGGGGGCCATTTCAGTTCTGGCAACACAGAAAAACTTGTGAAACAAACTGAATACAACTCAAAGACTACAGTTTATAAACAGAAACATTTGATTTAATAAGTTCATAAAATCTATTATCAGATTATTGGATGAGTACTTGTATTTCTGTGTAAATTCACAACTGCTTGTTGTAAACATACTTGCAACAAGCACTACAATATAGTTTAAGGCAGAGTCCATCCATCATTTTGATTAAGCATCAAAGTACAGTTTAAAATAACCAACATAAGTTCTTCATTGCCTGCGATTTTATTATTATTAAAACATACACATTTCCGTTTTCATAAACACCATCATCAGTGCAGCCAGTAAGACTTTCAAAAACACACATTTTTTAAAATTTGTTATTGTCTACTAGAAGACCACATGGAAGAACATCATGACCTTCTTTTGAAAGCTAAAATTAGAGCTGCAACTCTTCCAACAGTACTTTACTCCCCCCAACCTTCCCCTGAAACAAGGCAAGAATAAAAACACCCTCGTTCCAGATACCTCCCAAGCACACATATCATACACTGAACAATTCCTTTATGTAAATGTTGCAAATCGTGTAGCCCTATGTCAGATCTCCTGATCCGCTACAGCCGTCAAGCACCAATGAGATTCACATGCCTAGTTTAATTCCCATTGGAGCAAGAACCCTCTAAATCAGAATGTCAGATAACAAAGCAAAAAGACTTATGGAAAAATAACATAAATAACTGCATCACTCACATTTATAGCCCTGCCAATGGAGCAAAAATAACTTTTGAAATGTATAATTAAATAATATATGTGTTACAGCATAGTTTAATAGTGTGTTTGGGAGTTTAAAACATATCCAAAAAAAAAAAAATGCCAATACTGGGACTCAAACCAACATAGTTTGTTGCTGAAGAGTACTGTTCTCATGCACTAGTCAACGAGTTCAGCTACACCAACTACCTGAAAGAACGGCCCTGTCCCTTATCCACCCCTGGCAGCAGAGTTAGCCAGCTGCATGCCTGGGAAAATTAATGAAGCTGAATGAATGTTTTAACTTCAAATTTAGCAAATGTATTGGTGCCTTTCATTAATATATACGCAGCATGATTGATAGTAATATAATGAAGACAGAGAAATGCCACAAATGCATAAATATGGGGAAAGTAAAACAATTTGAATTATGTTGGTAACTGTATGCCATGTCACTTCTGCAGAGGGACATACAAAATTTCAGGCCACTGGATTATTGTTGAACAGAGTGTACATTATGTAACAACTTGCATTAACACACAAATGTATACCTACATAATGGCTGAGATTGCAACTGACAATATACAAATTTTGTACTTAAAACAAGCAAATGAATACATCTTCAGTTTGACAGACATTCAGTAAGACACTCTGTAGAAAAAAATACAGTATCACAAGGAAACCTAACTTACCTAAAATGGTGCACAATACAAAGACTTCCTCTCTACCTTCAGTGACACTATTTCATTTATTTCCCCTTCATTTTGATCTGACAGGCATACTGAAAATGATTATGTCACCATGTAACACAAGTGTACAGTGCATGTGGATTATGTGGTGGCTGAAATAGCAATGGAACAGGTTCTTCTACAAATACTATGGTTTTCCCACCAACTGTCATGCCACCCTGCTTTCTAGTTATCTATCACTGACACTATAATAATTGATAGTGACAGGACATTTAAAAGAATTTTGAAAAAGATCATGACCTTATATACACAGAGCACCAAAATCAACTTTCAAGGAACTTCAGTCTGTATATGTACTTGATCAAATCTCCTTTGTGAAGCTTAATGAGGTATCTTCTTTACAATGCATGAAACACTGAAAACTATGTTCAGGTTCTTAGCAACACAGCACAATTATATTGAAGGAGCATAAGTAAGCATAATTGCAGCGAAGCAGACCAAGGAGAAAAGTTAAGTGCCAGTGCATGCAGAAGGACAGTTTCATCAGTTTCACAACATTTCTATACATCTGCCAATTTATTACCTGACGTGTTGAGGTCTTAATGACAGCGCATTTTCCTTTCCTCTGCGAATCAAGATCTACAACAGCACCATCCTCCTCTCCTTGATCTTGAGGATCTACATCCAGCAGCTTGATGTAACATAAAGAAGGAAAATTTTGTATTACTATCAGTAACATTACTTACAGCTGCAACTATAAAAAATGGTGATATATAAACACATCCATGAAAAAGGAAAGGAACCAGAATCAAAAAAGATAAACTACGCACATAAAAGGGAACCCACCATTCAGGGAGGTCATAACCCTAGGCCATTAGACCCGTGTTGTGCGAAACTGCCTGTACACACATTTCAGAAGTCAAAGGACTAGCCACACATGCCTCTGCAGTGGGTATCTAGATCGCCCTGCCTTACCTCATGTGACTTCTGCTTTTGGTTTATGATAGATATGGTGTATCCTACAAAGCTTTGTGACATCAATCAACTAAAAACAAGGTCCAACACTGCCTACTAAACAATTCCTCAGCCTAAGTGTTGCTGCCATGGAAACCACATTCACATTATTGCAAACATGTCTTTATTTGAAAGGGAGACAAGCTGAAGCTAATTATCACTCAGCATTTGCTGCATGTAGCACATCTGTACCTAATAAACCACAACCAATTTGCCAGAAAGATGGTTAACAAACACATGAATCACCCTGCATAACGAATATTTTCAAGAAGTAGGCCTAAATGTGGAAGAAGTTTTTAAATGGCAATAATAGAATTAATAATTATAAAGTAGTTACTGTGTACATATACTAATCACCTGCTGTAAATTCTGAAATTTTCAAGTATACTAAAGTTAGTAATACAAAAACAAACACTATAAAGACAAGGTAATTGGAATATAAAGTTCTTCCAAGAGAGTGTGAAGTTGAGTGGGTTAAAAACTGGACTCCTTAATTATAATCTATCACAATACAGCAGAATCTCAAACTAGAATTATAAAATGTGCTGAATCATTGTGTACAATGACTGTAATAAGAAAAACCATACACATCCAGCAACAGTAATGGACGAAGGTTTCTGAGAACACCACACTCAAGTATTGTTAGTAATTTCAAAAACCTCAGGAGTAAACCACAAAATATTAGGAGTAGAAAGTTTAATGTGAAAAATATACAGAATTTTTATTATGGCATGAAACAGTGTTGGAGTTTGAAGGATGTGCCAATACAACCGTTGTAAGAATATCATGTATTACTTTCATACAGCATTCCCACTGAAATAACTTCAAGGGAAGCCAAAAGAAATAGACGGATTACTCAAGAAATAATAACCTCCACCAAAAGGATGTGCCTAAGGAATAACACCTAGCTTATGGTGAATCAAAAACTTATATTAGCTAGTAAATAATATACAAAAGAGTAATATTGGAAGCTAAGAGACAATAATATGCATGACTTTTAACATAAAGATTTAAATATAACAGAAATACAGAATGGTCCCCCCCACTGTTGTATGGTAGGTGTGTGAAACTTGATTCCTCACAGTGAGTGAGTGAGGAACACAAGCTGAGGGTGTTGGAGAACAGTGTGCTGAGGAAGATATTTGGACATGATAGGAAAGAGGTAACTGGGAACTGGAGAAGACTGCATACTGAGCTAATGAACTGTCCCTAACCAATTATTACATGTGTGATGATCATATCAAGAAGAATGAAATGGGCAAGGGATATAGCATGTGTGGGGAGAGGAGAGGTGCATACAGTGTTTTGATAGGGAAATCAAAGAAACACAGACCACCTGGAAGTCACAGGCATAGGCAGGAGGATAATATTGAAATGAATGTTCAAGAAATAAGACTGGACTGATATGGCTCAAGACAGGGACAAACAGCTGGCTCTTGTGAACATGGTACCGAACCTTTCAGTTCCATAAAATGCAGGGAATTTCTTGACTCGGTGAGGAACTATTTGCTCCTCAAAAAGGACTCTGCTCCATGTGCTTAGTTAGTTATGTACTGAATAGAAAAAATGAACAGAAGCAATGTGATCGATAATAAATTAAGAACTTGATAAAAACCACCAAAAAGAACATACATACAATTGAAATGAAATATGAAACAGACAAAATAACTAATCCACAGGATGTAGTTTCAATACTTGCTTCTTTTAATTTAGGAAATGCTGAAACACATCTCAAACAAAAATAAACCAGAAATTCAAAGAATTTTACAGCAAAAAAAGTTGTACTGAAACCATGCTCATTTTTCCCACAACTGAAAAAGAAACAGAAACAGTGAATAAAAATCTAAACATTAAACTAGCAGCATGTTTTCCTGGAATCAAATCATTAAGCAATGTGTAATATATAAATAAATAAATAAATAAATAAATATATATATATATATATATAAGCCTTTAGCTCTTTAACTCTAGCAATTTTTAACCTCTCCGGAAAAATATCAGACTTAAAAGATAACTTATCAACATGAGCTAAATTTTATGCATTGCTCAATGATGTGATTCCAGCAAAACCTGCTGCTAGTTTACCCTGTACATACATAACATATGAATTAAACACCCATACTGCTTTTACTCTTTTTCCCCCAAAATGTTTGAAAAACTTATGTATAATAGTTTAATACTTTTGTATCAAGATCAAGCCCCATCAAGACTGGTTTCTGGGATAAAAGATCAACTCTGACAGCAATAATCTTTACTTGAAAGCAGACAGGATGAAATTGGAATATAAATTAAGTTGAAATATTTTTTGGTCTAATGAAAGCATACAGTGTTACAAATTATCGAACAAATTATAGAATTTTGCTATCTAAACTATATTTTTATGGCATAGGAGGTATGAAAAGCTTATTGTTCAAGTCATATCTATGGTACCAAAAACACTGTTGAAATGAACTAAAATGACAAGTGAATTTAGGTATGGTACAGATATATTTCTCCTTGCAGAGAAAGGAAACATGGAGTGCCAAAATGTTCAATACTTAGGCTAGTATTAGTTTTATTACATGTAAATGATCTTCCACTAAACAAGACGCACTGACAGTTTTCCGTACAGATGATGCAGTGATGCTGGTTAGTGAAAAATTAAAATGCCCCTCATATAACACGTACATAACTGCAAAGATTCATAACAACAATGATCAATACAAAAACAAACAAAAAGGGCAAGTCTCTTCATAGACTGCCATATCCATTACAACTACAAGTCAAATTTGATAATATGAATATTACTCAATATAATTCAAGGTGTCTATACACAACTTTCATTAATATGTCCGATTGTAATGCTACATATTTTGATCCTACATATGGATCATCACTAGGCTTGTATAAAAGAATTAGGGAAAAGGTAACATTTACACACTACAGAATGAGATATCTTCTTAGGTGATGTCCCATTGTGTTTGATCAAGCGAGTGTTTATTTTACTTTCTGAACAATGCAACTATACACATCTTGTATAATTATTTTTATTCAATTCAAGTACATGTTATGGCTGTCTATTTCAGCCATCATCAAGAAGAAATACTGGCTCACAAATACAGGATTGCACACACCTTGTATCAATCACTGAACATAAATGAACACGCAACAAGAATGCAAACAGACTCTGATGAAGCTAAAAATAGTTTCAAATGATAATAAAATAAAAATGCAAAACAACAACTACTGTACCTGTGTTTTCAAAAAGAAACTTTAGAATCAAATAACTGTAAATTATGAGATCTCATAATACAGTACATAACATAATATGCACTTTTTACCTTTCATTTATTATTGTTATACAGGCCTGATAATGATCCACATATAGGATCAAATATGTAGCCTAAATATGGTGTGCAAACTGACCTTGAATTATATCGAATGATTAGTAAAAGCACAATGGGATGGTAATCATAACAATATGGATGTCTGATACAAATCAGAATCCAAATTTTTAGGCATACATAGTACAGAAAATATGAAACAGAACCCTTAAACTCAAAACTGAACAAAGTATGTTACATTATGAAATCCTTCAAGCAGCCCACATGCTATAATGAGTGTCTATTTTGCTGCTAATCTGAGGAACAGTTTAATTATTTTGGGAGGGAGATACTGAAAATAAAGTCATCTTGAAATTGCAAAAGAGGGTTATGTGAATACTCAATGGAGAAGTGAAAAACTTCTTGTAGGCAGATATTCAGGGATCTAAGCATACTCTTAGAACCTGGTATGAACATCATGGAGACAGTGTGCTATATTAAATGGAACAAAGAAAATCTGCAGCAAAATTTAAAAATACACAACTGCAATACATGAAAAGCGGGCCAAGAGAGTGTAGTCAGTACAGCAACCCGCTATGGGCTGGAGAGTCAGGGAATTGAATCCCTGTGGAAGCAAGATTTTCCGCCCACCCAGCCTCCAATACAATAAATATCACGTCATTCCCGGAGGTAAAGAGGCCGAGGTGTGGCCTTAACCACCCACCCACATCTAGTGCTAAGGTTAAAGTAAGAGTACAGCTACATCTCTATTCTCCCTTTGTTCCTACATGGTACATTATAGGGTAAACTTTACCTCTATGTTTACCTTACAATACATGAAAAATTGACTCCAGTAGTGAGTTCTGCAACACAGATCTTTTTTAAAGAAAAATATAGTGAATATGGGAATTAAATAATATACTTGTAACAAACCTAATCATAAAACAGACCTGTAAAAAAAACAAGCTTTTTACAAGGGAAGTAAGAAATTTTGGTACAACATACATATTATATATTTCAATAATACATGTCATGTTAAATGTGGTTGCTTTTAGTATGAGATACAAGTTGATGAGTTTATTACACTGTTGGTGTAAATGTTTTTATGTGATTTTAGCAAGGTATATTACTTACGCGTAAACTGCAACTGTTTGAAACTGACCTATACTATGCCAGATTGTTGACTGGAATGGAGGAACAATAAACTAAACAAAACCAAACTAAACTAAACACTTTTATGACCACGTACAACACAATGAATAAAACAAATTAATAAATGAATGAATGACCACCACCACCACCACCACCACCACCAAAGCCCCTACCGCTGCCAACGCCCCTGCCACCCCTATCACCACCACCAACCCCACTGCCACAACCAGTGCCACTGCCTCTGCCACAAAAACCACCACCACCACCACCATTAATACAAAACTTAAGGATAAGAATAATAATTTCCCGAAAGACAATAATAAAATTATTTTTTGTAAACAAACACAACACTATTTTATTATTTAACCTATCGGTGACAAGTTTTGATCATTAGACCATCATCATGCCATCTTCACATACAATTTAAAACAGGTGACATGTGATGCACATTAAATTCAATGTCTTATGGGATCCCATAAAACTTACACCAGTGTTAGAAATCTGTGAAAACACTGAGTTATATTGCCTGTGATATAATAAGAGTTGTGTGAAGATCTGAAATGAAATTGAAGTTAAAATTGAAATATAATGACATAACGCTTAGTTTGGACTGTGTTGAAAAAAAAAAAAAATATATATATATATATATATATATATATGTACGTGTATGTATGGTTTTTAGTCATAAATTATGGTACATGCTGGTGGGCACAGAGTTCATATTTTTATTTCATATACGCCGAGTACTGGGTGGTGCTTCTAGATTGTATTTATAACTGTTCCGTGTCTCTTTATGACGATGGATATCTATTGTACCTTCAGTGTAAACTGTAGATTTTTATAATAAGATGGCACCCATGCAGCAAAATATAAATATTTGGGTTTAGGTTTAATTGACAAAAACAAATATGAATGCAGGTTGGTGCAATCATAATAGTCTACTTACAGTTTTTTTTAAGTATTGGGGTGACTCGGTTTATGCGTGTGTGCATCTAGCTTAGCAATCAGTGATTGAACAAGGTCCAGGCAGGTATAAGAAGTTACAGAGGTGAGTGCCCTCTGTGTGAATTTTTATGAATTATTGTACCAAATATTACATTACATTTTACAATACATTTATCACTGATTTGATTGTCAAGTTTCATTCCATTATACATAAATATATATATATCATATGGAGTTTTTCTAGGGTGTTCAGCATACTTCCTTTTCTAGTTATATGTAAAATTTCCATAATATCTTCCACAGATCCATTGGAGTGTTTATTATCCAAGAGATATTAGTGATTCTGCTGTGTGTATTTCTGTCTGCCTAACATCCTTAACCCCATGTACATTCAATATCTGGGAGAAATAGTTCCTCCACATAGCCAAAATGCTGTGGGAGACTACAAACCAATCACCTTTATTATCCTTCACTATACTAGTTCTAGGCTGGTAATCCTTCTTAAAGTCATTTATGCCCCTATATATTTCCCTAATATTTTTGATCTTACTGTTAGTTTCAGTTCCTCAAATTTAGCTCCCAGATATGCCTTCTTTTGTTCCTGAAATGTCTGCTAGCTTCACGTCTTACATTGCTCTGAATATCTGCACTGCTTTGGCTTGGAACCTGTACCCACTGCATTTTAGCCTGCTTCCTTTGATCTAAAAAACTTAAACATTTTTCATCAAGCCATAGTTTATGCTGCTTCATTTCGTGCAGACCTAGAATCTTTTAGCTAAGGTTTTGACATTCTCTTTAATGTTCTCCCAAGCCCTATTTATGTCCTCCCCATCACTTAAGTTCTCCAAAGCTGTAAACCTGTTTGTATCCCAATCTGATACTGTTTCCTAAGCTCCAGTTCAGATTAAATCTTTCCCCATCAAACTTCTGTGCTGCTTGTTTACTTACTGCCAATCCTTCCCTAACTTTAGCAACCATCAGACAGTCATCAGTATCACAGTCAGCTCCCCTGAAACTTCGTACAACTAGTATACTCGAATGCTGTCTCCTCTCTATCAACATGTGAGCAGTCTGATTGAGTATTCCCACCATAAGAGGTCCAGGTGTACTTATGAATGTTTTGGTTTGGAAACATCGTGCTCTTAACAACTAAATTTTTTTAAGTGGCAAAGTTTACTATTCTAACACCATTAATATTACTATCCTGACGTAGAGTCCCATTACCAATTGTCAGTTTGAAAATATTCTCTCTCTCCACTTTTGCATTGAAATCTCCTAATAGAATTGTCATATGGTACTTAAGAAAATAATAAAAAACCTGCTCTAATTCCTCCTCACTAGGTGCATGCATATTCAGAACAATGATATTACACCACCGACCTCTCAAAACTATATATATGACACCCTATCGCTAATAAACTCTACTCTCTTAACTGCTGATATTATTCTGTGATGTACAAAAAAATCCTGTTCCCAATTGATGATTTTCGTTTCCTTTTCCATAGAAAAAATTATAATCCCTTGCTCTTACTGTGACCCCTTTGTCCCACCTATCCCCTTGCACATCCAATCTAATTTATATCTTGCTAATTTCCAGGCTGCTTCTATAAGTGAACCTGCCCTTTACAGTCTCCGAACATTCCATGTACCAAATCTCATGACCCATTTTCATTGCTTACATCGTACGAAAGTATCAATCCAGGTCCAAGGCAAGTGTTCATGATTTGCAACAAAATTAGTTTTTACAGTGAGGAGTCATTCACACCTTAGTCAACCTCCAAGATGGAGGAACACCCCTTGTCAGCTATGCGTGCCTGCTTACTCAATATATTCACAGCTACCCTCCCTATTGGAGGCCTTACCTCCATCCGCAACCTGAGGATGCACCATGCCGTAGTGACACGGACCCACATATCATGCATTGCAAATCTGTATACTGAAAATAATTCTGTTTCATGAAAATCGTAAAGATCTTTATTATTTCATACTTTATTTATTTAAATCATTTTGATTGTACATATTTGGAAACATAATGACACTTTAATAGCCTTTAACTGCTTTGGCATCATTACTATCAAAATTCTGAATTAAATAAAAGATAAAAGATCAAAATACATACCACGAGAAAATTATGGAATTCTCTGGCAACAGCAACTTTACTAGTATAAAAGGAGATCTCAAGAAGAGGTTCCAAAAAGAGTGTAGTATCAATGAATGCCACCAAATAATACAGAAAGACATACAGTGGAAATATTAAGTGTAAATCCTTCTGCACCCATGATTAGAGGATTGATAAAAATACAAACAGTAGACTCCACATTTTGACCTACTGTCAACTGGACAAATGCCCCAGCATATACACTTGCCAAAATGTTATCTTAAAACCTTGAAATTTACATTTCACTTCCACATATACTTAATGTAAAGAATACAATGCAATTAACAAAAATCTTCTTGAAATTCCATTTACAAAGATTTAAAATTTTTTTCTTTTGATATCATGACTATATATTCGTAATTACCGGTGATAAACTAATTGAAACCATCGAGCAAATGTGCAATCAAAATGTATTAAATAAAGAATTAAGATGTGAAATAATAAAGATCTGTACAATTTTAATGAAACGGAATTGTTTTCAATATAGATTTACAACAGATAGAGGAAGATGGCCTAGCTATGGGCGCCCCAACATCATCCTTCTTTTCTGAAATTCATCTACAATACTTTGAAGATACTAAGACATTTCAGATTCTCATGAAACATCGTACAATCGGGTATTTCCGAAACACTAATGGCATTCTCATTGTTTACCAGAACAATGCAATGAATATCCATGTGTACTAAATGCAATCAACACCTTAACACCTATAATGCATTTCACTATGGAAGAAGTTTATATAATAAAATCAATTCTGTATATATTACTATTTCCAAAGATGATACGGTTATGTTTAGCATACAAAAGAAACCTATGCAACTGACATAATTCCTAATGACTCTTGCGACCCCCCTGAACACAAGCTGGCAGCAATTAGATATCTAACTAACCACCTATCAATACACACTATGAATGAAACTGCAAGAAGAAAAGGATATGACACAATAAAAGATACTATAATAATAAATATAATACAGCACTTTTAAACAAAGTTAATCGAACAAATGATGAACAAAAACACAAGGAAAGACAGACACAAACAAGATGGGCTAAATTCATATATGTTGCAAGACATATCAAATTTATTCCTAAGTTAATCAAAAACTCTAATCTCAGTCTCTTTCAACACTGAAAACACTATAGGTAAGTTATCAGCTGGGGGAAGAAAAAAAAATCCAAACAAATTTAACAAATGTAATGTCTATCAATTAACATGTCATGATTGTAACACACAGTATACTGGACAGACTGGCAGACCCTTACTATATGATTCCATGAAAATTTCCAGGATTTCAAATATGGAAATGGAAAATCTAAGTTTGCACATCTCTTAGAAAATAAACACTCCAATGGATCTATAGAAGGCACTATGGAAGTTTTACATGTAACTAGAAAAGGAAGTATGCTGAACACCCTAGAAAAATTCCATATATATAATAAATATATATATATAAAATGGAACAAAACTTGACAATCAAATCAGTGATAAACGCATGGTAAAATATAATGTAACATTTCATACAATAATTCATAAAAATTCACACAGACGGCACTCACCTCTGTAACTTCTTATACCTGCCTGGACCTTGTTCAATCACTGATTGCTAAGCTAGATGCACACACGCATAAGCTGAGCCACCCCAATACATCG
>Ga0136643_10010260_pt1 | contig 13822 bp, 9 predicted proteins | sample TergutLab28metaG_FD_96883 | JGI IMG/M metagenome (GOLD analysis project Ga0136643, IMG submission 96883) | Labiotermes labralis P1 segment gut microbial communities from Petit-Saut dam, French Guiana - Lab288 P1 (version 3) (version 3) | ecosystem: Host-associated > Arthropoda: Insects >...
AATTCTTGATTTTAAGCTTTCGCCGTGTTCTATATGTAATATGTTTTCTTTTGGGTAATTCCCCGGCATCTGAGTTCTAATAGCCGACGTTTCGGAACCCTCTATCAGTTCCATCTTAATAGGCAGGTGGATGAAGTACTTAATCCACCTGCCTATGAAGATGGAACTGATAGAGGGTTCCGAAACGTCGGCTATTAGAACTCAGACGCCGGGGAATTACCCAAAAGAAAACATATTACATACAGATACCTGAACATTGCCCATCATATTTAGTCGAGATGGAGATAAAGCCTGCCTCGAAAACATGTAGATATAATCTCAACAACAGACGGCAAACTTCCTGTTACAAATCTAAGGCCAGTTAACGTGTTGACTGAATTTACACATCGAACTTATTAGGATGCTAACGTTTCTATTAATACGAGTATTAAGTTCTTGTAAAGAAGAAGGCAAAGTACTGGTGCGTCGTCACGAGATGACTGCACGGTTCTTTGCGCTGATGCACTAGCGTGAGAAGCGCCGCAGTGTGGTAACGTCAAGAGCGTGTCAGATTTGCAGTGACAGGCGTCAGGTACTACCGTGGATTGCCGTGTCGCCATGGAATTCGGTCTTGAATAAAATCTCTGGACGATGGAAAATACGGTTTTGTGCAAGTCCTGCCAAATACACTTGTGAATTTATCGGCTTTAAGTATCGTGGTGACAATACAGTGTGAATCACATGACCTTAAGAGTTATTCAAAGTAATAAGTAAGCTCATTTAGACGAGAAAAAAATCACGCAGACTCTGCAGGTGTACCGTGTGGTTAACACTTCAGTTCAACCACAGGACGATAACATCTGCCCCAAACCACCAATCACCAGGCATTCCAGGATTACGGGACGTTGAACCACAGTGTCGTCCGTAAGGCAGTACATAGTAGAACACCGAGGGAAACCAGTACAAGAAATATCTCTTAATATTTAAGGAATTACAACAAACACTTAACGTAAATCATTTTATCTGAAATCTATGCAGAAATTTTAAACACTGTCGGGGCCATTTTCAACGAAATGGCACATTTATCTCAGTGTATCGATTCTTTATCGGCACAGCTTTCTCTACATATATTTTGGTACAATATTCGTGATTACCTCCATTCGAATCCAGTCCGAATAAATCCACAAAACATTTTAGAATTTTGTACTTCTGGAGCCACTCTGACCCAAGGGTGCGCCACGTCGTGGGGTCGACGGGCACCTTATGCACGCAAATGCAAAATATATATATATATACAGCAGTAGTGCTAACTAACGCACCGATAAGTTCGGTGCTGTTAACAGAATATTTCTTCATACGCCTATAACCATGTTAAGTGTATTTCAATATCCCATACCTTATAAAAGAGCCCTAAGACCGAATGGGGTCATTTAAAAAATCACTCAGCAGAATCGACTATACGATAAGGAGAAGAGTAGGCTATGTTGTGGAGATACGATTAGGTTAACATGTTCGACCTACTGGTACAGCTACTTCCCTCCAACGTGGCCTGCAGGCCACGTTGGAGGGAAGTAGCTGTACCAGTATTATGACCTGTACAGGAGGCTGCGGTTACAGTTTTTAATACTCCTGATGATGGGTGCTGTGACACCCGAAACATGTAGAGTGACTTTGCAGTAAATAAATATCTGCATACTGCTGCATCTGGTTAGATTTTTATTATGGCCTACAGACCACGTTGGAGGGAAGTAGCTGTACCAGTATTATGACCAGTACCGGAGGCTGCGGTTACAGTTTGTAGTACTCCTGATGATGGGTGCTGTGACACCCGAAACATGTAGAGTGACTTTGCAGTAAATAAATATCTGCATACTGTTGTATCTGGTTGGATTTTTATTAACAATGAATTGTGATGCACGGAACCGTGAGTTTAAAAAACGTACTGGTATTTAACATGCAGCTCAAATTAGCTATCCATTGTACTGCACATGCAATTTAAGTTATTAATAAAGACAGACCACGTACTTGAAGAAACAATTAGGGGATTTACATGTTTTCTTGCTGAAATATAGGTTAGAAAACCAGTAAACACCCGAGACGTTCTACGACCTCCTATCTCGGCACAAGGTCTCTGGTGGTCCTCTATTTTCAAGCAATTGCTAATGTGGTTGCCAAGTCCAGAATTGCCACCGCATGCTTCTCATGTAGCCCTCCCGACTTAAATTCATCAAAATTAAATGCCTTAAACTATTCTAATGTCATTTACATACTACTGCCATCAGAAGGACGAGCAGGCGAATCCTGGGACCCCTCTAATGAAATTACGCTCTTTCTCCCTCGCTCCCACCCATCCCCTCCCCGACAAGAAATATCTCTTTCTTCTTCTCCCGTAACTTCTTTCATCTACTCTACTATTATTCGTTATGTCTGTTTCTCTCTATACCCCCCCCCCACCACCAAATAATCTTAGTACGCTGAACTAGTTACAGCAGAATGTCCTTAATACATTCACCAATTTCCCGTTTAAGTGAAAGTAGGAGTCTTATATTCATATACTCGCAGTGGGGAGTCTACGTCTCTGTGGTCCAGTGCCCTTCACGGAAGCACAGTCCACACCGGGCGGAATGCGTGTGTGAGAGGATGGAATGGCGGCAGGGAAAATCTAATGAACTGGAGAAAAAATTCATCCCATTATCTTTTGTCCTTCACATATATCATGTGGACCGGCCTAAGACTGAAACCGGTCCTCTGCGGTGAAAAGTCAGCGACTAAGGAAACTTAAGTTGCTTCCATACTTAGTTTACGTGTAATATTTAATTAGTCTGTACAACTGGAAGCTATTTTATTTTGCATGGGTACAAAACTAAGTCATCATCGGTGTCCATAATGTACACTAGATAGTGGAGTGCCCGAGAGAACGGTCAGTTATTGGAATTAAGTGAGAGGAAAAAAGGGCAAGCGAAGGGGAAGTTGCATTACGTAGAGCTACATAAATAGTACACAATTTACAAAAGACTCTGGCAGAAATAAAACAAAGAAGGATGAGAGGGGTGAAGTATGTAACACTCAAAGTTGGCCGGGATGGCGCAGTCGGTATAACGACTCATTACGGGCTGGACGTTGCGGGAATCGAATTCTGGTGGGGTCCGGAATTTCCACACCCCTGCATCAGGGTCCTGGGGCCCACCCAGCCTCCTATAAAATGGGTACCGGTTCTTTCCACGGAGGTAAAGCGGCCGGAGCGTGGCGCTGGCAAGCCACTCCCTGCTGTCGTCGATGTTAAAGACAGAGTAAAACTATACTCATACTCCCCCTCTTGGACTTCGTGGCCTTTACCTTTACCTTTATGTAACGCTCAAAGGAAAAAAAAAAACTAGATGTTCAAACACAAAATTTTGATTGAAAATGTGAAAATAGGAGGTCACATTGATTTAGAAAGGTGGAAAAGGTTCTGGTGGCGATTTCTTGTGAGCATGTCAGTAAACCTTCGCGATCCACATAAGGTGGAGAATTTCTTCACTAACTCAGTGACAACTAGCTTCTTAAGAAGGGCTCCTGCATCAAGGTTTTTGTCATGGTTCGACAATCCCTAGTGGAACATGACCTCCTTAATGTCGAGGCTTCAAGATCACACTCAGACACACCACACTCCGGACGAGCGATCGCCCCGTCGCACAGACCAGTACCTGAGAGCACACAACACTCACAACAGACATCTACGCTAACGACGGGATTCGAACAATCAATCCCAGCAAGTGGGAGGCTGCAGACCCGCGCCTCAGGCCACGCGGACACTGGGATAGCCCACTAAGGAATTAGTTTTGAGAATACGGAGCAAGACTTTCCAGAACACGCTAAAAAATATAAGAAAATATGAGAATGGAGTCTCTACAAAGAAAATGAGAGACTCTGTGAGATCTGTGGTTATCGTCACTGTTTGGTGAAGATTCGCTTCTCGCGGAAAGGATGTGCCGTGCACACTCGTGACAGTTTCCGACGTTTCGAAGGCTCTTCGTGATTTCGATACTTCAGTAACCACTTACCAACCTACAGGGTATAACATCTGATTTTAGAATACTATCAGGGATACACAAGTACAAGGAACGATACGTGACATCGTTATATTAACAACAGTCTATGTTTATCGCTAATGCCTTATTGTAGGATATAAGAAATATAAGTTAAAAAGGCACTGATATATATATAATATCCTGGGCGTTAAAACTGAACACGGAACAAGGTGTCATAACAATGGTAATGCTTGAAACAATGTTCTGGCATTTATAAAATTCACAGTTCGCCATCTTATTTTACACAGCCCTGTCTTTGAGAAAATACTAAGGAAAACTCAGCTGGAAACAGGTAGTAGAATAAGCCTATCACGAGGTCCATCTCTTTCAGATAAAACGTCTTCATCTACCACATCTCTTCCACACCCACGGCGATACACATGAATAAAACAGGGAGACAAAGTTGAGAGGAGGGAGAGCTGAAAGGTGCACACAGAATGTTGGTATTGAATAGGGCAGCAAAAAACAGAAATGAAAAGCAGTTGATGGGAGACCCTTCCAGCACCAATACAATGGAGAAGAACCGTAACCAATTCAGATGTCACATTTGAACAATAACGTTTGCTTGAGAGCTGGTGTGGGTGGGTGGTTACAGAGGCTTGGGTTTCAGTCATCCTACACAAAAATGTGTCGAAAAGTCACGTTGCTTTCAAAGCAGTAAGGAAAAAGTTCCAAGAAAATAAACTACAGGACAAAGTAAGGCTAAAGTAAACAAAGAAGAGCACCTGCTATACATTTCTCTTTAAACCCAGAACTGTATCAGGTCACATTAACACTCCACAATGTGAGAGTTTCTAGACAGTAATAATTGTCAAAACAGCAGTTTGTATTCCATAAACTCTGTCACACCGATGACGGAGTCAGCCTCCAGATTAAATAAACAGTCGCGGACAACAGAAAATAGACGATCCTCCAGGTTGAGGTTAGGTAGGGAATTAACAGATACCCGCAGGAAGAAATAGCGAGTTGCAAAATCCATTCACGATAGCTATGTCGCCCACAAAGTGGCCAAAGCTCCCTACCACAAGAGCAATCAAGCAGCAGTCTTGAATTGCAGATGGCCGAAACAATTTCAGGGGTCGAGAAAAATCCTGGATTGAATGCCCTATACTCTTTGGTATCCGAAGCGTCTAATGTAATTTAAAACAGGTCATAAAGATCCATATCGGTTCAATATTCACAGGTCTCAATTTCGCGAATTTCAAACTCCAGCAAAAATGAGGAATACTAACAAATATCACTTCGGCGAACTGAAATAATATTCGTTTTGACGGATTCAAAAGGTAAGCCTATAGATGACAAAGGATTTTTTTTTATAAGTTTCGATTTTCGTGGTAGTACATATCGGTTGGTGCGTGAAACTGAACTGTCCATGTGGAAATGTGTGTGGAATTTGCAACAGGTTTTCTACACCCTCAACAGCACGATGCTTTTATCTATACACGTATTGCAGCTTGACAAAATTTGCAGTTTCGATGAATGGCAACCGCCCAGTTTTGCAGTTCAAGATTGATTCTTCTCGCATGTGACAATAATGTGTTTACTATGTAGGGTACATTAATCTTTTGGCGCCGGAATTATTTTTTAATTTTAGCACACCCTGTATATAAAATGTGAATAATACAGGAACCAAATATGTTAGAATTATGAAACAAACTGCATTTTGAACAGAAAAAAACGGAGAGTATATACCGTGTTAAAAATATTCAGTACCTATATTTGTTGAATAAATATATAAAATGAAACTCTAGAGGTTAGCGGTGCGGTACGACCACTATAGTTGACATTAGGCGTCTAAAGGTTAATTCTATCAAGCTGGGCGTGAAGGGAGCAGACGTCGCCCCGTCTCTTAGGTTTACTTAGAGCAAATTAAAAAGCTCGAAAGAGTGTGAGCTGTTAAACTCCCAGATTCACTCAGAGTGGTTAACAAATTTAAGAAAAACCTTAAATCTGAAAGTTTAATTGTATTATTTAACGCGAGGTTTTTTAGGGTGTTACCAGGATGCATCTTGTCATTCCAGACAAACCAATGTGTTATTTGTTGCATGGACATCTCCTCACATAAACTAGTTTTTCCTCGAATATTTCAACATTCATTATCTCTAGGGACTTTTCTTTAGTATCATTTCCACATGCTGGTACGTATTAACATGGAACCATGAGTTCATGGCGCATTTGTGCTCGCTGTTGCTTATGGTACTGGAATTACCAAACTACCCCATAAAATAAAGAATAAATAATGTGTATTTTAGAAAGTTAAAATATAAATTGATAAAACCCTCGCAATATTAATGCCAGAAGAGCCATGCAAATGTTATTCTGATGTTCAGCAGGCAAAAACAGAAAAGAAATTTTTTGGGGGGATAAAGCTTAAAGTTTGTAAAAATACCTTTCAAGATCAAACTCTACCTTCTGAGAAATCTGGAAAACTACCAAGTGAATGTTAACTTGCAGTGAATACTTGTTTAACAGAAAAATGTAAAACTTCAGTTACAGGCTGTTGCCATATTCGGAAATGGAAGATTTCCCAGACGGCATAAATTTTGCATGGTTTTGTTCTCGGTGTGGTACTGGTAACAGTCAAGCGCCCAGGAATATGATGCAGAGTACACTGGTACATATGTACCAACGTACTGGAGAGACTAAATGCTGCCATCTTCAGGGTAGTTGAATTTGCTGAAAATAGAGGGAAATACCTCATCTAAAATATTTCCATCTACGTGACAATCTACACTGCGTCGTAACCCAGAAGACTGGCACCACTATTATTTTTAGTGTCACGAAAGGAGGAAATATCAGAACAAACGGTAGGCAGTGTGTATGAGGGTCTACAGAAAATGTAAACAATCAAAAGACTAATCAGATTCCGAATACTTCCGGACGCTCTCAGGCCTCATTGTTGTGTACGGAACTCTATAGTGTCAACAGCTGAATGTGAGCGAAGCTTTAGTTGACTGTAATTATGCATGTCACGTCAGCGCGATTCACTCCAATTAATCGTTATCAAGTTGTCTTCTGTGACTGCGTGACCCTGAAAATGAAATTACTACGTCCCTTCGAATCTCGTGAACTACTGGCTCAAAAACACAAATTAAGACCCCAAAAGGTTTGCACCTTTAGCTTTATTGTTCATTCCACTAGTATGGCTTTTTTGTCAAACGCGACACTAATGAACACTTAAAGACATGGATTTGAGTGATAGCAGAGATCATTCGTAGCATATGGGGTAAAGCGAAAGTGAAAACCAAGAATCAATTCACTCTGAGATACTTCTTACGTTCCTCGTCAAATATTATATGGATGATAAGGGAGAATGAGACGGATGGGGCATGTGGCACGCATGGGGGAGAAGAGAAATGCGTACAGAATTTTGGTGAGGAGACCTTAAGCAAAGAGACTGCATGATAGATCTAAGCCTAGATGGGAGGTTAATGGATAACAAATAAAAATGGAGGGCGCAAACGGGCTACATCTGGCTCAGGGCGGAGATATTTATTTATTTAGTCAGCTGAACACATTACACATTGTCAAGGCAGAGATAATAGTTTTTACTGTGACAGTGCGTGTAAAGAAAATTCGCATTGACGTCTCTCTTGTAAGGTACAACAAGAATTTTGTGTGACTCTATGAGTATTCGGCTCGGCAGTACGCTGTTACTGGCAACAATATTTCATTTACTGTTCGTAGTAACTTTCAAAGTAAACACATAATGAGCCCACCTACCTGAGGGACTACTCCCTATTCGCGAACCTGCGTTATAACAACTGTCTCCTTAACCTTTTGGCGCCGGAATTATTTTTTTAATTTTAGCACCCACTTTATATAAAATGTGAATAATACAGGAACCAAATACGTTAGAATTATGAAACAAACTGCATTTTGAAGAGAGAAAAAAAAACGGAGAGTACATACCATGTTTAAAATATTCAGTACCTATATTTGTTGAATAAATATATAAAGTGCAACTTTAGAGGTTAGCGGTGCGGTACGACCACTATAGTTGACATTAGGCGTCAAAAGGTTAATCTTATAATATAAACCAACAAAATGCACCTTTGTTAAACTAATATTTTAATATTTGCGATGTCTTCTATATGCTTTCGAAACCGAGGGTTCGTCTTCAGGTAGACGGTTGTACGTACAGGTATGGTATAATTTGTTTACATGCCAACGGTATAAGCTGTCTTGTAGGTGAAAGAGTGATCAAAACTCCCCTTGTTTTTCCACCGATGCCTGATCTTATATTCTTTTTTTTTCCCCCGAAAATCAACTATCACTTCCAATTGACAGGGTTATTAACTTTAAATATGCAACTATTTTCTCGCTAATCACGAAACTTCCTCACGGAGACATTTTAGACAAGGCTTATGAGGGTGAACAGCTTAGTCACCAAAGACGGCCAGGTTGCGTACCTGACAGGCACCTATACAAAGGGGACAGGACGCTACAGTGTCTACACAGACACGAGTGCTTGACGGTCTAGTGATGATTTACTCTTACTTTCCTCTTCTCAGAAAGCTATTCATTCAAGAACTTTAAGGTGAGGAATACTTTTATCTTCACAGTCATGAATATGAGAGCTCTGTTGACGTGATGAAGACGCACGTCCCTACTCTTCTCTGTGCACTGGAATGAACAGTCAACTCATCCATACACGAAGCAGACAAACACGTCTCCCTTGTCTTTCAGCGATGAATGCGAAAGCGGCATTTCTTTACAATGCATGAACTGAAATAATATATCGCCTGCGACTGTCACTGTCCAGTAGGGAGCAGAGGACAAAAACAGTCTGTTGTTGTAGAGGTTAAATATCTTGTGCTACGTTAATGGAAACAAAAGCTTAAAATCCTGGCAGAGCAGGATCAGGTGTTAAGATCACAATATTTTGAAATGCAGTTGTGTAAATCGCGGTCTTCGCCTTGTAATCAGGCTTTCCGCCAATTTTTTGCACATATCTCATTTTTCCCTCTTTTCATTTTTTAAAAATTTCTATACTTTTTAACTTCCTAGTTTAATTCTTGAGCATATTAATTTTACACAATTTCAGCTAATGTAAAGCTAATACTACGATTCACAATAAAAATTCATTTCCATTAATTTTTCAAAAACAGAAACTGATAAATTATATGCATATTAGATTGATACAACTGCCTTCACAGCCGGTAGCTACAATGTGTAAAAGGCTGAGAAATATACTCTGCCAATGCTAGGTTTGTTTCTCAGTAAATGCTAGAAATGTTTCCCTTTTGAAACAGTTTCAAGAATCATGGATTTTTTTTTTTTCAGTATGAAGTCACACAGTATTTCATTAAATAATTTTCAGTACAAATACGCGTGATAAGATTTCAGCGCAGTCTCAGCAACTGATCGCATAACAACATGAAGTGGGTACCGATGGAACGTCTACAGTATGCTCGTAGTTATACCAGTGATCTGAATTTACCACACTTTATAACGACCTGGAGAAATTAAGGTTTTACTGCTGCTAATGCCCTTCTTGATTTTCAGCACGTGAACTGGCGAGACGAGAAGACCAGGTAATCCTGGAATTCGAGAGCAATTAGTCAACAAGTAGGCCTAAAGTGGAGTAGGGACTGTCCACAACGAATTGGGAAAAGGGGGGGGGGACAGAAAATACTCAATGACGGCACAGTTCCTTCTCACATCCTCACAATGTACACTAAAATAAGTTAACGATCACAACAGGCTGGGTGGTTTCAGACAAAAAAATGTGACATCTCTGAACTGTCAAACATAAGTTCGGTAAGAAATTGACTGCATTGTTGAGGGTCAGTTTAGCCAGCTTCTGAGGGCTTTTATTTGGATGCAGGTACAGACTTTACTAATATTCAGGGGCTGAAAAAGATGCCAAATTGTTCTCGTCATGCTAACATTACTTTGGCAACATAGTTGTTTTTTAAAAGTTATTTTCAGCATAATAAATATCATCATCATCATAATCATCATTATCATCATAAGTCAACGCTTACCCTTTCAACAGTTACCTCCACAAAAGCACTTTTACGGGTACTTATAAAATCACTGGAACGTCTCCAGTTAAATGTACCCGCGAATACATTCAGTAACAATACAAGAAAGGTAAAGACCTGTACGTGTTTAATTAAGAACAATGGAAGGGAAAAATATGGATTTATTTATTTATTTGCTATTAACCTTAACTCTCAGTGACTGAGATTATATAGAGTCAAATGACTGAATGGAAGCGATAAATGAAATGGAAAGAAAGTGAAAGAAAGTGATCATCGCCTAATTAAGTTACTACACCGGAATTTACCTCAAGGGACTAGGAAAATTAGGACAGGTACAAGTCAGAAACGTATGTACCTCCATAAGCGTCCACCAGTGTATTCAGTCGAGTTCATATCCTTAAATCCATTTCCTCTGGGAGACAACCTGCTCCGTCGTTAGAAGGAAGTGCAAGTTCCAACAGTCTTTCTCTGGAGGAAAACAGTGCCAAAAATTGTCTTCTATAATGTACTGTGCAGTGTAATATGTTCCTGTGGGCCGACATTCATGTGCAGGTATGCGTTTCAGTCATACTTATTTTCCACTATGAATGAAGTAAGAGAAAATTATGAAAAGTTGATGTCAACTTATTAACACGGAGATTAAAGGCAAAATAGAAATTTCATGTCTCCCAGAATGATGATGTTTCGATGGTAAATGGTCACTGACAGGTCGGAGGATCATTTTGCCTCCAACTTCAAGGCTTAAGAAGTCCAATAATATTAAACAAATAAATTATTATTGTAATAAATTCTTTGCTTGCCAAGTCGAAGTAAAATGTCGTCTCAGGCCAGCAAGTTATCTGTGTTTCAAGACCTGCCAATATTGCAGTCAGAACTGTTAAACAAGAATTGTGAGATGAAATATTTTAAAATTCTGGTAAATTATTCCTTTCTTTGTACAAGATTTGAAGCTTTCACTGCGAATAAATCTGTGGCAATCAGAGAAGTCAGGGCTGTGTTAAAACCACCGTGTCTACGACCTACTCTTTCTCCGCAATAGCGTACACCCTGGCAGTAAGACAAAACACGTATAATGAACGTTAGTTATAACTTAAAATTATACTATTGTTACCGATTACACGCAATAAGTTTTTCACTTTATTCCGTTCTGCTTCTCAGCACGTTAGTTTATGGCTGTCGTGTAAGGACGATTGAAAGCGGTTCTCTGAATAACTATAATAATTAGCAGAACAACATTTGGAGTTCGCTGTGTGTAAGTTTCTTGAAAGACAGAGCTCAATTACAAGAAATCCTTATTTGACCTATGAAATTGTTTCCATGCCTTGTAACAAATCATATCAGAGTAAGTAGCAAAACCGGAAATAGGCTGGGTGGTAGTAGTCCAATTTACGCAGAGGCACAGAATGTATCGTCATTGACGATTATTGAACTCATAAAAAAAATCCTTGCTTTCACAGACCCCGAAATTTTGCTGCCATCTATAGAACATCACACCATAGTATCCTCTCTGAGGCACTGTATCGAGTTCACATTCTCATATCACACTACCCCAAGAGAGGGGTGTAAAAATACGGTGCAGTCTAATTGTTTTGGGTTCTCAGTATGGAACTTGCTTCATATCAATCTTCCGGCGACTATTTGAGGCGGCTTCTGTATTTTTTAAAAATTTGTGTACCCCTGCTCTAGGACCCATTTTAATAGTAACAAAATGTAACGTGTTAATTTCTCTGCCATGAGACAGAAGGGTAATAAAATTTTAGATTCTCTGAACAGTGCTGATGAAGCCTTCCATCCTCTCTCCACCCCGACTTTAACCTTTTGGCGCCGAAATTATTTTTTAATTTTAGCACACCCTGTATATAAAATGTGAATAATACAGGAACCAAATACGTTAGAATTATGAAACAAACTGCATTTTGAAGAAAAAAAGACGGAGAGTATACAGCATGTTTAAAATATTCAGTACCTATATTTGTTGAATAAATACATAAAATGCAACTTTAAAGGTTAGCGGTGCGGTACGACAACTATAGTTGACATTAGGCGACAAAAGGTTAAAGACGGAGACAACAAACTGCTACGAAACGCTGGTCTCTAAACGCAGTCTATATGGCGTCATGTCAAAGCAGACGAAAAGAGTTACTTTGTGGATCACCATGAACATTGAGACAGTAGGTTTCTCCGGAACGTCGATACCTCTACTCGAATCTACACCCCATCACACGTCAGAAGACAGACGCTGTCAAATTTAGAATACTTGTTTAAAAACACACAAGTCTCGTGACAAATATCCTGGAAGGAAACATAATTGATTGACTTCAGGCCTGTAAGTTAATTGCGTCCGTATGAAGGCATTCCAGTTTAATAGAGGGAATTTGGTAACCTTACTCACCTCTTCATATCCATTCAATTACCACACAAAAAATGACGGCTGCATTCTAAACTGAACGTTTTAGCCCTTAAAGGCTAAGACTTTCTCTGCTGTGGCGTTAAGCGTCACACTTCGCCTTCGCACTTAAGTTTCAACAACACGGAAGTTACGAATTATGTTAGACCACGGCTGAAACAACTTCCTTTTCATGCTGATATAATCACACACAACCACATAACCTACCAGCCGCCAGACATGCCTGTTGTAAGCGATGAAAATGGGTACATGAAACGCCTTAAACTCTGAACAGCAAATTACTGTGTGTGTAAAATAATTGTCTGTCCATTACTGTAGGATCGGAACTTCACATATTTATCACATAACCCCGCGAAATTATTAGAATGTATTTGAAGTCTAATGTATATTGATTATAGATATTAAAACAATAATGAGTTATATTAATTAAATGATAAATGTAACAAATGATCTAAGAAACAATTACATTTGAAACTTACCTTCTCAGTATGTCAAGAATGACCCGTGAGCTCACATAATCCCCTTTCAACTACACACAGCTACGCTTTCATAGGATAATAAATTAATGTATTGTGACTCAATGCAGACATTTCCATTTCATCCACAATTTACAAGACCAAATACCGCTGGATTCGTAACGCGCATTACAATGTCACAGAACGTAGGAGTTAATAAGCTCTACATTGCGAATAACTCTATAGAATATGGATAAAATATTAGAAGATATTGCGTCTGGCTGTGATAATATTAAAGTCTAGGATTCGGAGAAATGTTACTTGACTTGATTATGTAATTTTCAAATATAAATTTGTCTTCCGACTTTACCGTTTTTTTCTGTATTAGGAAATTCGTAATTGAAATCTAACTCCATGCACCAGAGTCATTCTTGAGAAGCTAAAAGGTCCTTAGCTAGTCAAAAAATTACACTAATATTTTGAAAACCAGAAGTTTATAACAACATTTGCTAGATCCCGCCACATGTCTCAATCGTGAGTCACATAAATCCAATCCATTCCCCCACTCCACACCTTGAGGAACTCTTTAGCTATTAACATCCCATCTACGTCCGGTTCATAATTGAAAAGAAGTGCTTAATGTTATTATGCTGTATTAAATGTCGCGCAGACAGACAGTACGATTGGGATCACAACGACGACAGAATGGCACTCATTAGAACTTCGAAAGTAAAGTAGGTGACGTATGTTAATGCAAGACGTAAGGCGCCCTGGCAGTACTGTTGACTTACTTACTTACTGACTTACTTACTTACTTACTCCATGGTGCAGAGTCCTTCTTGATAAGCTAACTGGTTTGCAGCTAGTCAAGAAATTCCCCGCATTTCACGGAACCCGAACGTTCATTACCGCACTCACAAG
>Ga0136643_10010261_pt1 | contig 13822 bp, 11 predicted proteins | sample TergutLab28metaG_FD_96883 | JGI IMG/M metagenome (GOLD analysis project Ga0136643, IMG submission 96883) | Labiotermes labralis P1 segment gut microbial communities from Petit-Saut dam, French Guiana - Lab288 P1 (version 3) (version 3) | ecosystem: Host-associated > Arthropoda: Insects >...
CCCACACTGTATTTATGTGTTTTGTATTTATCTGAGAACAAACAGCGACTTGTGCCACTTACAGCATAAACTGATTGGTTTTTATAGCCGAGATGCAAAGTGTTTACAGCGCGGTACGGACTGCGTCTTTAAATAAAGCATTCTGCCATTCGTCTTTAAAGGGTTATAGAACTACTGATGGACACACGCTGACAGTGACTATCATTTAATACAGTTCTGACTGATTTCGTGTTCTTTTTTCTAATCTCCTTTGTCGCCGACGCGTCCTCTCCGTTATGTTCCGTAAGTGGGAAATATCCGCTTTTCTCGCGATGGATATATACAACGGGGCTCTGATAAGTCCTTAGCACGGCCGGAAAGGAAACCAAGCTAATGTTTCTGTCAGAATGGCGTGAATTTCCTTCGGCGCCTTGCGGGGGGGGGGGGGGGGGGGGGGGGGGAACTTCATGCCCGCTCGGGTCCCCATGTTGTTAAAATCGCGCGCGTCCCTAACATGCTTCCGAGCTTGTCACCTACTCCAAATCCATTTCATATTTCACAAATTTCTCAACGCCATCATTAACGCGTCTATGGTTTACGTCCTAGAATCTGTTCCTTTAAAGCATCACGTGTTCTTCGTCTTTCCATTTTCGTCTAGGTCGTCCTACGTCTCGTCGTCCCGTGGGCTGGTATAGGAGTGCCAAACTTGGTAGTCGATTCATGTTCATTCGTTTCAGGTGATCTAACCAGTTTGTCTGTTGTGCTTTCAAATCTTCTAAAGAGCCCAAAACTAAAATAATCCCGGGAATGAAACCGAAACAAGAAATTAGTTTTCCTCGAAGTCATAAAATTTGTATAACACATTACAAAATGGCTACATAAAACGTGTAACCAAGTAAGTCACTTGTTAAACTCTGACAACGTAACAAACTAAGTTCGTTAAGTAAATCCCAAGAGCGAGGAACGGTGGTTGAGTTGGTCCGCGGAGTTCACAAGGTGGGAAGGGGATGGTCTGGGTCAGTGTGGTCAAACTAAGTGCCGAAACGTGTCCCCAGGAGTGACGTAACATTGTACATTTAGAAGCATTTCTGTACAATTAACATGGGCCGGGATATCTCAGTAGGTATAGCAACTCGCTACGGGCTGGACGGTCCAGAGATCGAATCCCGGTGGGGGGCGAGATTTTCCGCACCAGTCCAGACCGGCCCTGGGCCCACCTAACCTCCTCTACAATGGGTACCGGGTCTCTCCCGGGGGTAGGGAGTCAGGGGCGTGGCGTTGACCACCCACACCATACAGTGCCGAGGTTAAAGAAAGAGTATCGCTACACCTCTAATCCCCCTCTGGGCCTTCGTGGCCTGTTCTAGGGTGATCTTTAGCATTACCTGTACAGTTAACAAACAGGCCACAAGTATGGCATATTCTGACCAGTGTGAATGGTTAGGCAGGGCAAAAAGGAACTATTCACTGCACAAAACGTGTTACTGTAAGGCCGCATCGTTCTGTTTACTAAACTACTTTCCCACAACTGGTGTATGTACCAAAGTCCCAAAAACTGCGCACAGCACACAGATCTAAGTAAATAATGTCACGCTATATAAGGTACATAATGGTAGTCAAAAAACAACTCTAGATATATTTATAGAACTAATGGCTAAAGCTAGCAACTACATGTTTCGGCCTTAGTAATGGTCATCATCAGGTTGTGCAAATACTTAGTGTAGAATAACTATGCAATATGCAAAACAGCAGTATGGTTTGATGACGAGCTCTCGATCACCATTACAATATATAGAAGTAATCCGTTATTTGTAATAATGTATATAGTTGGAAACTGCAAGCTGTAGAGGCGTAAGGTCGATCGGCAACACCTGTGGGTATGTCAGTGCAACATGACACTGACATATCCATAGGTGTTGCTGGCGGACCTTACGCTTCCACAGTTTGCAGTTTCCAACTAAAAACATTATTACAAATAACAAATTACTTCTATATATTGTAATGGTCATCGAGATCTCGTCATAAATACTGCTGTTTTGCATATTGCATATTTAATCTACACTAAGTATTTGCACAACCTGATGATGGCCATTACTAAAGCCGAAACATGTAGTTGCTAGCCTTAGCCTTTAGTGCTATAAATATATCTAGAGTTGTGTTTGAACTACTATTATATACCTTATATTGTATTGATACATACAACGGGGATGCCGCACCTTAAGTAGTCACGCTGTTTGAACGAACAGTATATGTGGCAAACAGTGACACTCCGGTACTGCACACAACATGGCTGATCCAGCTAAACACCCTGTCTTTTAAACCAGTCGCGGAAAAGCAGCAATATTTGCGTCGTCATGACACTGGTGATTCCTTTCACGTGTGTAATACAGCCCGACGGTCGGCGTAAAAAGCACCAGTGGCCAATTTTGGCACAAGTGCGCCGTCCCCACCACACGGAAAGTAATCCACAAGTGGAAAATGCTTGCCAAATACACCAGGCTTTGGAATGCGGCTTGAGAAGACAACACACGCTCAGTCGTGATAACTGCTGGCCTTGGCCTGAATACAAGGGCAGTGATGCCTTGGTCGACATCCGTTTGTTACATCGCGTCTGCCACGCTCCTTTATTACATTTTGCAGCCTCGAAATTTTTTATATTTCCTTACACACGAACAGACCGCGTGTTACGCTGTTCACAGCATCCACTGTCAATATTGATACTTTTTATTTATCCTCGCCATTTATCATTTATATTTATTTTTCCGTTTATAATTTTGAGGTGTGTCATCCCCGTTGTGTGTTTGAACTACAAGGTTAGGTAAATTCAGTCAAAAACACATCTATGGATATATGGCTAAATGATGCGTGTTTATTAGCAATAGAAAACTACATGTTTCGGCCTATAGCGGCCATCATTAGGTTTTGACAGTTTTTTTTGCTATATGAGTTATATACATCGACACGCGGTTTATGCATATTATATACAACTCTTATAGCAAGAAAGTTGTCAAAACCCTGATAATGGCCGCTGTAGGCCGAAACATGTAGTTTTCTATTGCCAATAAACACCATCATTTAGCCATATATTCATAGATGTGTTTTTGACTGAATTTACCTAACCTTATAGTCTAAACACACAACGGGGATGACACACCTCAATATTAATCTAGCATATTTGTATTAGTTAAGTTTTATTAATTATGTCCCATGCTGAACAGGATACAGATATCTTAGGAGTATGGCAAGGCGCCAACATCTTGCGCAAACGCCCAATATTCGGGGCAGCTGGTAATACAAAGAAGACAACATGTGCTACACTTGTGGATTTATCAGCTGATGATGATGCTGCTGATGATGATGCTTGTGATAATGATATTCAAGTTATTAAAGTTGTGGAATCTCACGCCAGTGAAATTGCACAAAGTGGGAATACTAGTAAGTATTTTGGTTCCTTTCTTCATAGATTGACTTCTTCTTGTGTTCTTTCTTCATCTTCCTCACCATTCATTGTTACTGTATTCATCAGGATCGATGTCTTATGCCAGTTCCTTTTCATTATCGACATTGTTTGGTCCCTTTTATTGTCCATGACTTGTGTTGAAGAGTAACTTCACCCATTCAACATAATTTACCTCACCTTCCACATTTCTTCCGTTTTAGCTGTCTACCCAGCAAAGCGCAACAGATACAAAAATTACAGGAACAAAAACAAGAAAATTGTACAAAAGTAACACGTAAATTAAAAACCAGAAATATAAATAGCGGGTAATAAAAAAATACATACACACATGTGCACAAAATTTTATGATTCTGTTTGCCGTCGTTAGGGGTGAATTCCGAACTACGTTTTAGTGCGCTCGCACTTCGGATTGTTAGCAAACTTTGATCTTCCTGTAGACGACGTGTTACAAATCGAGCGAACTTGCAGCTAGATGCGAGCGCTAGCAGGAAATTGCACATCAGTTTCAATGGCGCCTACCTAATTACGTTCTACTCGTAAAATACTATTGATTTTCCTATAATCGGTTTTATGCAAATACCGACGGTAGCACACGTTCCCTTCCTTCGGCCGGTCTTTCGTCGAAATAAATTGCACTGAGTTAATGAAACTGGTTACTTTTAAGATAATATATTCCGCCTGCTGTTATAAAAGACATTGCCGAAGATCGGTTTCACAAGAAAAAAAAAAGTACAGAAAATTTCTACTTCATTATACAAGCAACGTGAACATGATCGTACATCTTCGCTAAAAAAAAAAAAGTGTTTGTTTATAACGATTTAGTAGACACGCGTCATTTTGCAGTTACGTGAGCGTCAAGTTCTGTTTCTAGAATTAACTCTTAGAGTACCCACGCTGAAAGTACTTTTCTATCAAATTCGCCCCCCGATTTCCGAAATAGCATTACTTTTTGGAACGTTCCCAGACTTCGCCCGTTTGCCCGAAGTAGCCAGGGCCAGGGAAATACTTGTACCAGTGTCACTTTGTGTCCAAATTATATATATATATATACACATATAAAATGACAGTTCCTACCTCACAGAGAACAAGGTTCATTTCCACTATACAGGACAACCGTGTAATTAGGGAGATAAAAGGTAAAGGTAAAGTGATCCCGTTACAGGCCCGGTGTGGCCCAGAGGGTGGGTAGAGGTACAGCTCTACTCTTCCATGACCGCGGGAGTAGAAGGAGGTGACTGGTCAGCAACACGCTCCGGCCGCACTTTACCCCCGGGAAAGAGCCGGTAACCATTTTACAGGAGGCTGTGTGGGCCCCAGGGCCGGTCTGGACGGGTGGAAAATCTCGCCCAAACCGGGATTCGATCCCGGAACGTCCAGCCCGTAGCTCAGTCGCTTTACCGACTGAGCTACCGCGGCCCACGATGAGGGAAATAATCGGTAATTATTGTGAGGAACACACAAACAGCAGCACACTGTACGGCAACGTACAAAGTTTCTTAACAGCAGGTGACGCACATACTTACCACTGCACTTAAAAAACATAAGGCAAGAACATGACGTGCACTGAAAATGTATGAGAACAGAATGCCAAGTACATTTGACTTAAGAAAAAGGTGGACAGAAAACGGTGGAAATCGCATTATGGGTGAAGTGCGTATTTGGTACTCTTAACAGTAACACCATGACGACAAAATCAAGAATGTGATGGGAGGGGCATATAGTAAGCACTATAGGTATGTTTCACCCTTTTTATAGGCCACGAAGGCCCTTAGGGTGAGTAGTGGTATAGCTCTAATCTTTCCAGGACCTCGGCACTAGTTGGGGGGGGAGGGGGGTAAGCCCCACGCCCCGGCCGCTTCTACCCCCGGGAAAGACCCGGTACCCATTGTACAGGAGGCTGGGTGGGCCCCAGGGCCGGTCTGTACAGGTGCGGAAAATCTCTCCCCCACCGGGATTCGATCCCTGGACCGTCCAGCCCGTAGCCAGTCACTATACCGACTGGGCTACCCTGCCTACAAGCGCTATATAAATATATATATATATATATATATATAAGAAATCCATAAAAGATTTGGGTGGAAATATCGGAAGTGAAGCGGCCTCTTGGAAAACCAAGACCTAAATGGAACGATAACATTAACATTTAAGAGCAGTAGTAGCTATAAATACCGACTTCCTTACGGTTAAACAACTTGAATTTTAGTCCTCTTGGTTAAACTGATGGGCTTGACGACGTGAATACCATTAACAGTCTCATCTTTGCAAAGCAGCGTACTTTCTGATAGACAAGAACCTACTATTAAGGTAATCTGATCATGACTGAGATAGATAACACGATAATGATAATTATTATTATAATTATAACGGTAAAAAATCTGTTTCGTCCGGAACACTGAGGAATAGCGTGTCAAAGAGAACGATTCTACCGATAGATAGGGTGGCAGTTTACACAAAAAGCAATTTTGACGTGGGATATAACAAAAAGAAAAGAAAATAAAACAGTAAAACATATATACAGCACACCGGAAACAATAAAATGTACAGCACAGTGTTCATTGGCTCTCAGGTGTTCCAGAAGCTGAAACATAACTAACTTCCTGCCCTGATCAGTATCAGACAAGAACATACCGCTACAGCAAAATTTACAACAAACAAAGTGCCCGGTTAACGAAATTTTATGTTCGCCAATGTTATATTTTGAACATCTTCAGTATGCAGAACTACACTGTGGTATATCTTTTACTGTATACGCCTAGCAGTACGTTGACATACACCATGTTGCATGCCACACAGTCTCTACATTACGCCCGTGACCCCGTAATGCCCTATTAAGGGCGGCAACATGTAAAATTGATTGCTTATCATTTGGGTTCGAGCCCTAACGGCCCCGATGTACCTAGGCCTTATAGACGGGAACTTTGTGCCCCAAAATCTATTATCAGCTCAGTGGAGCCCTGTTCTTTGCTAAAGTTCCATATAAACCTCAGACTTAACTATTAATGTCTTCTGGGTCCAAGAAAAAGGAACCCAGATATGCATTCTCTTTTTCTCTCACAAATCCCAGTAAACGAACCACTCCAGGTTCCCCAACAGGGCCCCTATGGAGTGAGCAGCCCGTTTACAAGGCCTTCTTTACATATATCTCACAATTCCTTACAAAATTCCCCTAGATAAAGAAATGTATCCCTTATCTCAAAGGCCCTAGGAAAGAGCGTCCCTCCATGTTCCCCAAAAGCAGGGACCCTATGGAAACAGGCGCCCATTTCCAGAGCCTTACTTAGCATATCTTTCGGGATCACCACTAAATGAGCCCTCCCTCCAGGTTCGTCTCCTAGAACTCTCTCGGAGAGATGCCCCATTCCTAGAGTCCTCTACAAGGTGTAATGCTGTATGATACAGACTATTAGACGTGCTCCGTAGACACATTAATTTCCTGGTTTGATGTACACAGTTCTGACAATAAACGCTCGGTAACATGCCACACGAACAAGTGTGTAGCAGGTAACTGGCAGCGATACGTAAAGCACAGTGAACATCCCGCTCGCACCAGAGGGTAACTGCCTTCCACCTCCTTCGTAATAATCATATTTGCACCACTGCATATTATGCCGCGCTTTACGACCGGCATGACACGACTCATGGCTACCAACACCGAGTGCCTTTCAGGTTCACCGTTTCGTATTCAATTACTGTAACGGTTGGACAATAACGGAAGGGCAGCCCAGTGTACGACGTGTATGTACCATTCGCAATAACGGGTTGGACCAAGCGAGGTGGTTTAGCCTGTAAAGGTTCTGATAAGAACCCTGATTGCAGTTTCCCGCACTTTTACACAGTCACTCCAGGATAATGCTCCGACAGTACCTTGAAAAAGGCAACGGCTGCTTCTTTCTACATATTTCACAATGTGCTACAATTTATTAACCATCCTAATATTCGGCACTACGTAACCTGAGCTATCTACAGCCTCGTTAAACAAGCCATAAAGATGTAAAGTTTTTCACTGTCCAAGCACTGAGGGCATATAGAGGGATAAGAGGTATACCTCCACTCATTCATAATCTCAGCACGTGAGAGAGTAGCTTCACGCCCCGACCGCTTCATCCCCGGGAAAGAACCCCAGTACCCAGAGCCGGTAAGAACGTTTTCGAGAAAAGAAAAATCTCTTGCTCCTTCCGGAATTCGAACCCTGGACCGTCCAGTCCGTAGCATAGTCACTGTATGGACCCCGTTACTCTGGCTACCAAATAAACTATAAGAAAAAAATTTAAAAAGTATTGGGTTGGAGGCGACCGAAAAGGATTATGCAAATAACAACACTAAGTTTTGCCATGCATCACGCCGACAGGGACCAAGACGAATCACAATAGAGTGCTGTGGACAGACTCTTAGATTCAGAACGGGACCACAAGACTGAAGTCAGCCAAGTCCTATACTAATTCGCACTCTAAGATATGCAAAGGGTCCGGTACTACTGGCTAAGGAAGAAACGGTACTACAGGGCACGACTGACTGACCGCTTGAATTTCACACTCTCCACTCCATGCATTACAATAAAATTATTACAATTCAAGCCAAGAAGTGTAACCATTTTTTATTAAAATTATAATAATATTATAAAACACCAACCCTTACAAGTTTCGGGCCTCACTGGTCCATCACCAGGGAGCACACAATCGCACAAAGCAGTTAATTTTAATCAACTGAATGCATTTGTTGGTTTGATTTGTAATAATTTGACCAGTCGAAGTTAGATGCTATGGAGTGGATATAAGAGTGGAGAAAATTAAGGTAATGAGAACTTCAAGGCACCAACCCCAAATACAGATTACGACAGATCAAACACAACTGCAGAATGTGGAATATTTCAATCGTTTGGGTAGCATGATAACAAATGATGCTAGGTGTAAAGTGAAATTAAATCTATGATTGCCATGGCAAAAGCATCATTCAACAAGAAGAAGACATTTTTCACCAGCAAACTAGACTACAACTCACGGAAGAAGTACCCGACGTGCTATATTTGGAACGTAACTTCAGAAAGTATGTCAGAAATACCTGAAAGGTTTTGAAATATGGTGTTGGGAAAGGTTAGAGACCAGATGGGCAGATCTTGTGAGAAATTAAGAGATGCTACAAATAGTCGAGGAAGAGAAGAATATCCTACAAACACAAAAATGAAGGAGGGTAAGTGGATTGGTCATACATTGCGTAGGAACTGCCTTCTAAAACATGTTATTGAAAAAAGAAAGGACGGGAAGATGAGGAAGAAGAGGTAGGCAGCTTTTAGATTACTTCAGGAAAAGAGACTGTATTGGAATTTCAAAGAGGAAGCATTACATCGCAATCTACGTAGAACTATTTTGGAAGAGACCATATACCTGTCGAAAGAGAGAATAAATAACAAATAAAGCCTAATAAGCAGCATGTTCTCCGAAACGTCGGTGTCAACAAACGCATGCGTCGTCAGAACACAGAAGACTACAATATGGAGAAAATGGTTTTGTACCTGAGGATAGTAGGGAAGTTTCTGTTACTGGTGGAATGATTGACAGACGAAAACCGATGAAAAGTGCCCCATTACCCTTATGCATTATATGGAACGCCCTTGGATTTAACTAGTCCATCCATTTGACAAGCAGGCCGGGATATTCCATAACTGTCCCTTGCGCAACTGAACTGAAACCCTACACAGACGCTTCTGTCAACGGAAAGCCGATGTTAATTACGAAACTTCCAATCAACACTTTTAATACCAACTCCATCGTAAAAACGCTATTCGCTGTGACGCAACACCAACCACAAGGGATACAGTTTACCCTCACGCCGCAAATTTAAACCCTTCTGCCTCCCTGAGATTTACGTGAATACTTGGGATACTTCCCGATCAGACTACCAGAAGAATTATGATTATGTATTAGAACATTACAAATGCAAAACTTGTGATATTAAAGTCAGTAAGGACGTAGGAGCTTCGAAACGTTCCGGGAATTTGATGGTACAATTTACAGAAATTATATGGTATATTTTACAGGAATTCCTACTGTAAAAAAAGAAATGTACATTGACATCTTCCGTCGCCCTAGGGATGCGGTCAGAAGGAAACGCCCCGAAAAATGGAGAACCAACAGCTGTTCTTCACTTCCACGACAATGCTCCAGCACACCGTTCGGTTTTAGTCGAACGATGTGAAAACACTGGAGCATACCCCACACTCTCCCTGGCCTGATTCCAGCTGATTTTTATCTGCCCATCGACTGAAAGGGACAGCGCATTTGTGATGCTACATCCACCATTAAGATTACGCGCGCTCACAAAATTGCGAAAATCGATTAATAGCTTCAAGTCCGTCTGTCGGCTTGTCCGTCTGTCCGTCCGCATGGAACAACTCGGCTCCCACTGGAAGTATTTTCATCAAATTTCGTATTTGAGTATTTTTCGAAACGCTGTCCAGATAGTTCAAATTTCATTAGAACCTGACGAGAAAAGCAGGCACTTTACATGAACACTTGCGTATATTTATTACCGTAACTCGCTCATTTCCTCTTGGAATGTGACATTTCTCAAACAAAAGTTGCAAAAACAAAATTGAAACACACTTTTTATGTTTAATAATTTTTTCTCTCTAAAATCATGCCATTTATAATATGGAAAAATTGTGTACAGCCGAACAGGCCACAGATAACAATATGGCGCATGCGCATTGTATTCTGGACACCTAAGATTACAAACACACACTCAGAATACACAATACTTACTGCTTTTCCACTACAACAATGGTTACACGAACAGCGTCTCAATATTACGTTATATGTCAATTGCCTGTCTTGGTCTCTTGCAAGCTTTGCTCTGAACTTGATTACCGCCCACAAATCACCCAATGAGCTACTTACGTTCGAAATGTCTCTCATTGTTCAATTCAAACTGAAATATGGCGACAAAATTTCAGTAAAGCACGTTAGTACAGAAGAGTACGAAACTGGCTCAACGGTTCTCCAGCTGTTACATGCCAACAGTAGGACACAAAGAAGCTAACAACAGCACTGTCTAAACACTCGGTTGCGGAACGCGTCAAAAAAAAAAAAGCACATAAATCTGGTGTATACGAGGTGTGCCTAATAAGTAACGAGACTGGTGCTATAAAATTTGTTATTAACAACTGAACTACAAATCAACATTATCCCCTTCAAAGTAGTTAGTTCCCTTGGGAAGCCACACACCGCCGGAGACGTTGCTCCCACTCCCGGTAGCAGTGTTAGAAGTCTTCATGTGGAAGTGCCCTAAGCTGGGATGTTGTCCACAGTTCCAAAATGACGACCTTTGAGGTGAAATTTGAGTTTCGGGAAAAGGACGAAGTCCCACGGACTCAGATCAGGCGAGTATGGAGTCTGCGGAGCCAATGGAATAAGCTTTTTGGTCAAAAAGTCGTTCAGGGAGATGGCAGTGTAAAAAAGGAGCGTTGTCGTTATGCAGCATCAAGTGTCCGCAATCTCCGGCCGGACACGATGAACCTTTTTTCTGAGTCCGTCAAGGACCTCACGATAGTAATGTTTATTAACTGTTTGTCATTGAGTCACGAATTCCTTATGAACAACACCTTGACATCGAAAAAACAAATTAGTGTGGATTTGATTTTCGATTTACTGATTCTTGCTTTCTTCGGGCACGGTGAGTTGCTCCTGTGCCACTCCGAACTTTGTCGTTTGGTTTCGGGGTCGTGTTCGAAAATCCACGATTCATCACCCGTTATGACATGTTTTAAAAAAAAATTTTCGTCATTTTCGATGGGTTCAAGGCACACATCCCTTCGGTTTTCCTTTTGTTCGTTGATGAAATTTTTGGAACGAGCTTTGCACAAATTTTCCGCATGCCCAGCTCCTCGGTCAAAATGTCGTGGACGGTTTGGCGATTACAAATTCAACTCACTACCGATCATTCTGACTGTCACACGTCGATCAGACCTCAAGAGAGCCCTCACTTTAGTCACATTTTCGTCCTCTTTTGACGTGCACGTCTTCCCGAACGAGTTTCGTCTTCCACACACTCACAACCATCCCAAAAAATGCTTTATGTCACCTAAAAACCCATGCCCTCGACACAGCATACACTCTATAAGCCCGTTTTAATTGTTTGTAAGATTCAGTTGCGTTTTCTTTAAGTTTGAGGCAAAATTTGATCGCGCAACACTGCTCGAGATTTCGTTTCTCCATTTTCGTAACGCGTCGCTACTACACACGCTTACAGAACTCACTGTCAAGTCAGACGTGTGAACACCGTCGAGTTGACGCTGGCACTGAACATGAAGTAGGAATGTAGAGTCCAGTTGAAATGTTATGGCACACGGTGACGCACGGGAGGGGAAGTGAAGGGGAAACTGGCTCAATGTTACACGAAGTTCAAATCGAACGTAACAGTTTTACTGAGAAAGATATTACTATACAAACATTTGATAAAATCACAAGGCATATAAACACCTTTAAGGGTCGCATGTGTACAACGTATATTTGCGTTCTGTTCGAAACAATGCACAATATGGTGAACATTCACCAAAAATTCAGGGAAGCAAAGAGTGTTATACCTGAAGAATATAAACCAACTAGATGTCACTTATTACTTTATTGTACTTCTTATAGGCTCAACATGTTTCGGGCACTACTATGCCCATCATCAGGAGCTCGCGTCTATAATGTTGATTACTACATTGGTCGTTTCGTTCTGTAAAGGTAGACGGGGTAGCATTAATGTAAAATTACGGTTCTTAGTGTTGTGTGTTCGGTGTGAAGTTGTTTGTCGCTTGGATGTAGCTGGTGACGGGTTTATATTAATATTAATAGCTATTTCAGACGGCTATTAACCCCCAGCCCACGCATACTACATGAAAAGATTAGTCGTGCTTTAGCTTGCAGCACGGACACCACTCCAGCCTAACCGCACCTAACATCCAACCTACAGCAAACCAAGGAATGTACAATTTCAGATTCACAATACTAATTAACACTAACAACAAATCGAATTACCAATCCACTAATGAAACACACTACACACAACAGAACACTACAATCACCACGCACAAAACATCACAACTATTAATATTAACAGAAACACGTTAGCAGCTACAACCAAGCGACAAAGAAATTCACACCGAACATACACCACTAAGAACCGTAATTTTACAATAATGCTATCCCCTCCACCTTTACAGAACTAAACGACCAATGTGGTAATCAACATTATAGTCGCGAGCTCCTGATGATTGGCACAGTAGTGCCCGAAACATGTTGAGACTACAAGAAGTACAATAAAATAATAAGTGGCATCTAGTTGGTTTTTATTCTTCAGTTATCACAATGTTGCACGGTCCAACAAACATCAAATTCGAAAGTGTTATATCTGTTACACGGTAACCCATAAATGACAGATTTGTATCTTTAACAACACACAAACCCACGTGTCTATATAGCCCACTTCATGTATGCATGTTTCCTTACCTTCGCAGAGGACGCAGTTACTTTCAATGTCTGGCAGATGACAATAGTCGTCATCCGGTCTCGGTGTATCATTCGGTAAAGTGAGCGCATATTTCCACATTTCCCATAATCAAAACAAGAGTACGAAAGGTGTACTCCCATAATGCAGTCAACAGAGTTTCCAATTACTTTCCGCCTAATTTTCTATGCTTATTTGCCCTCATGTTTGGAGGAAGAAAAGTCAATTTATATTATTAAAATTTTCAGAAATAAAAAAACGGACAGAAAACCTAGTAATGGTTACGAATAAAAAAAAAAATAGTCTAGACGAAGGTGTCAAACTGTATAAATGTTACGGAGATAAAAAAAATGTTGTAAAACACTTGTTTCAAATCACGTACAAATGGGAAACTAAAGCCAGTACGGGAATGAGAAACTAAGAACATTTTTAACATTTTTGGAAGGAAGACGAAAGACTTTGATGGTAGATCATGAGTAGCAGCGTAGATTGCTGCAGTAGAATGAGAGACTGGACGAGCCGAAATTGGTATATATATTGAAGGAATCTATGATACGCAAGGATATGGTATTAGACAGGCAAGGATCCACGTATAGAATAAACGCAATTCATAAACACATTTCAATTCGTTCATTGCATTGTGCTTATTTTGGGTCTCTTACACGAATTAACTGCTTACAATGAGCACAAGTCCACATATAACCTCGTACAGAGGGTCAATATACCTGCTAATCGGATTGACCCGTCATCATTTATAGTGTGTCTATCACATCCAATAATACCTCACACACACACACACACACACACCCACACACACACCACACACACATACACACACATACCCGCCCACACACACACACACCACACACAACACTCCACACACACACACCCACACCA
>Ga0136643_10010262_pt1 | contig 13822 bp, 14 predicted proteins | sample TergutLab28metaG_FD_96883 | JGI IMG/M metagenome (GOLD analysis project Ga0136643, IMG submission 96883) | Labiotermes labralis P1 segment gut microbial communities from Petit-Saut dam, French Guiana - Lab288 P1 (version 3) (version 3) | ecosystem: Host-associated > Arthropoda: Insects >...
GTAGAAGTATAGCTCTACTCTTTCTTTAAACTCGGCGCTAGATAGGGGATGAGTGTTCAGCGCCATGCCCCAGCCACTTTACCCCCAGGAGAGAGACTCACTAACCACTGTACAGGAGGCTGGGTGGGCCCCAGGGCCAGTCTGGACAGGTGCGAAAAATCCCGACCATCTGGGATTCAATCCCCAGACCATCCAGCCCATAGGAAGTCACTATACCAACTATGCTATCCTGGCCCACAACAGTGTGATACTACACAAAGAAATCACTAGAACACACCTGGCAGCCTGCCACATGCTGAGAACTACTGTTGACTAACTCCCTCAGTCTTGTTACCAACTCCCCATTCTTCACCTCAGCTAGGTCCTGCATTGAGTAGACATCAGTTTCTGCCAACATGTATGTTGGTTCCTTTCGAAGAGATTCCTGCAAACTAACCATACGTCTTGTTATTCTGTGCTGCAAACAAAATTCTCCTTCACTCTTACAAAACAAAATTCTGCACATTAACATAAACACACAGCATGGTGCTCTAACGTAACAGAAAGAGCAAAGTTTATTCATTTATTTATTTATTTAGCAGGTTGTTCGACGTTTCTACATCTTCCTGCGCCCATTTAACAATTATCTTATCTTTTTCTTCCACTTGTCTCTGTCATTCCAGTCTTCTTCCATTAATCCCTTTTCCCCCAACAGTCCTCTAATCCCCTCCATCCAGGTACCTTTAGGTCTTCCTCGTTTTCTTCTTCCTGGTGGGCTCCATTTCATAACTTATTTTGGTAGTCTCCCCTCTTCCATTCTCTGAACATGTCCATACCATTTCAGCTGTTTAGTCTTAATATCGTCTAAAAGAGACCTTGTTACATTCATTTTTTGTTTAATAATTGTGTTCTTAATTTTGTCCTTATTGGAAATTCGAGCCGATCGTCGCCAAAAGTCCATTTCTGTGGAATTCAGTTTTGTTACCGTTTTTGCTTTTAAACACCATGTTTCTGCTGCAAAGTTTATTTATTTTGTAAAAAACAGAGGTGAAACAAGGCATTAAACAAGTAACTGTACATAAAACAGAAGAGATTACTTAAGAAGGTGAAAGAACTTCTACAAAAACACAGAAGAAAATGGACAGAACACATTGCCGTGATGAGTTCTGGAAGGATTCCAAAAAAATCTTACAATATAAACCAAAACAAAGAAGCCTCAAAAGACCTTTGAGACAATGACAAGACTCTGCGATTTAAGGCTCCCACAGTGGCATCTACAAAGGTTCTCAGGGTTCCTGATGAAATATGTAGCAGGATCATCCAAAATACTGCTACACTTCCACAGAAATTACAGGGTGTCACACCCTATAAGTAAGTGACTTTTAATAAAAGGACTGTTTTACAATTTCCATAAGAGGTATCAACAGGCGTAATACTGGAACGGATGACAATGACAATGACAATGATAATGATAAATAAATTGAAATGCACTGAATTAGGGCTGTATAGGGTCAAATACATGACATGTGTTACATGTTGCACTCGGTGGGGTGTGAAAACCTACTGCTGTAGTGGCAATTAACCTAAGTGTCACGCAATTCACTAGGAACCATGTCATATTGGGGCCCGATTGTCAGATAAGAAAGTGAGCACCTATACAAAAATCTGGGCACATCCAGTCTGCACTTTGCTTACATGTCACAAACCACAATCCTAACAAAGTCAAAACTGGACCGCAGGGTACAGCAAACCAAACCATATCAAACTCACATAAACTGTCATAAGGCACTTTCTGCCAGTCATAACCTTAATTTATCATCACATGATCATCACTTAATACTTATACAATACTCAAGCATTTAAAATAAAATCTTCAAATCTCAACTTCATGCAATGTACCTAACATCCATATGCATCATTTTTTAGAAGATGATCATCCACATCTAAATCACATTTGCTAGTAACAATCTGTATTTGCTATTCATGGGGCAAGAAATTATAACTCATGATTTGGGATATAATGTGAGAAGTTAACTCAGTGAACAAAAATGCGAATGGAGGTTAGTGTCCTCTGAGACAAGACATGGTGTAATTTGAGATATACATCTTCCAGAATGATAGTACCTGTTTACCACACCAGAAGGCATCATATCCCAAAACCTCACATTGCACAAGATAAATGGCAAGTACAAAGTTTAGGTCTACGTTTGAAGGTACACTTATGGCAAACCATGAAAACATCGTGTTACCAGGGAACTAAAAATGCACATCCTCACAAATTTTTAAAGAAGATACTAATGCTTACCATTCAGCAAATCTACATGTCAGAATGAAGTCCTTTAAGTAATAAAGCTGCATACGAAGCTGTCGGGTGCGCTCAAGCTGTCTGGCTTTACGGTACAGTCCAGGACTCACATCCCCAATAGCAAAGAGTGGGTCTCCCAACATCTGATCCAGTAACCGGTATGAGAAACTTGAGACAGGGTACCTGAAACAGAACATAACTCAAATACAGTGTCATTAAGAAATAAATGCTCATAACAATAGCTCCAAGAAACAAGAACAAGAAAAGAAGTGCAAAAAGCCATTGAAGCTCAGCTTGATTCAGTACAACATTTAAGTAACTGAATGTTGATCCCATGTCGCAGTGAGATCAGCCATTTACACTTCTGAAAAGAAAAAACTGAATATTAAAATATTACAGGCTTCTGGGGCAACAGTGTGTAGTTTGGTATATAGGTACCAACATCACAAGTATAACTTCTGGCCGACTATGTGGATTCACATTCCAGAAGTGGACAAAGTTGCCAGTTTTAGAAACTTGTACAGTTTCACACAAATTATACAAAATCACAAATGATGTGATGAATTCTAGAATATTAAGCACTGTTACTTGGTCTGACACCTTCACTTCCTGGTCCAGATTTCTGTCAGATTAAACACAAACATTACACTCTGCTGGCCAGTCAAAATCAGCAATGCCTTGTTAGTGTGAATACATGTGTGAACACCACCTTAGATGCACATCCTCCAAAACAAGTGCCTCTACACATTTCATGAAAACTGACTGATACAATGTAATAAAAATTTATTAAACTTATAAAGTCTCTAGCAATTACACAAACCTGATAAAACAAAAAACATTAATAAATAACCCTCAAATATCATACTTTCAAAATTATGACATAGCACTCAGTTTACCTACCAACACAAGCTTTTCATATATTAGTAAATATTAATTTCATTGTGAAATAATTCACAGTTTTTATGGAGTAAATCTATTTAAGTACTGTTCTCCTACACAGTGAAGTGGAAAACTATAGGAATATGAAAACACACACACTATCACAATCCTCTTTATAATACCAATGTTACACAGTCTAAAGCCTGACAATATCACTAACTTAACTACACGAGAAAGTCTTGCACTAGTAAGGGAGGCAGGTACGGATGCATGAAAATTAAAAACAAATCACTTCCATTACTGAAGATTCAATTCTTCTGAGGTGTGACGCTATGGTGTAAAGTGAGCAGTTTCTAGCGTTTTGAGGAATTATAGGTTCATAGCGCCTTCAAAACAACCAGAACCACTTGCCCAGTGACACAGCATCACAACCAAGAAGGCTTAAACCGTCAGCAGCACTACTGTCAGAACCTCAAAATCTCACACAGTTGAACTGTCACCATTTAACACATTCTTAAAGTTATTCATGTCCGTGCATTAATAACGAATTCACGCAATAAAACCAACAAGTGCATTTGTTGCTTCTATTGTATGAATGTATACTACATATTTAAAAATGACCCTAGTGTCATGACATAAAAACACAAGATTGCAGCACAGCATCATTAAAGAAACAACAAAGAAATGTGTTCAACAACCCATCTAAAAAAAAAGTACACTAACAAATATGACAATGAAACACACACCACATACAACAACATCAAAGCATGCACTCACCGTGTGAAGTCCCACTTGGTGAGTACCTTCCCTGGTATGAGTGCCAGCTGATTTGTATGGCAGCCGGTACAGAAGTATCGCCCAAGATATTCGCAGTAACGAAATCTGCTGGCATATTCCGGTGCCACCTTCATGCCACAGCCTGAACACCTGTAATTCTGCTTCACCATCAAAATCCTGCGGCTGCAAAAAAACAGAATTTCAGATCCATTCTGGTTAAAAACAGACGTGATGTGTGTGTGTTAACACAGCATACATTCCCTCCATATTAAGGTGTACTCCAATTTTCCAAGAGCACTGCTTTCATGACATACATTTTCTGGAACGTGTGTAGTTACCCTAACCTTCACTGTCAAGCAGTCCAGGAACAACCATGGCTATTCATGGGCTGCTCAACAATGAAGATGAATGCACCATGATCCTTCAATATGCCAGAAACTACACACCTAACAACACAAAGTCATAATCCAGAAGACCTGAATCTTCAACAGCACCAATGCAAGAATCTCAAGCCTCACATCACATTTAATTCTCCAAACCTCACTGGTCTTACTGATTATATGTTCCAAATTAAAGTTGCAAGCTACCCAACTATGGCGACATCACATCATTCAGTCATAATCATTACTGCTAGTGAACATACAATCCCAACAAATGTGAAATACTGTATGCCCTTCTCAGAACACTAAGAAGAAAACCAATTCTAATCACAATGTTTGTTCAACACCCCCTCCCCCAGAACAGCAACTCTGATGCCAACTAACTGCACAGATGATCTGTACACCTCAGCAAATATTATTCCAATGATCAAATCACAGAGAATGGGATGAGTGGGGCATGTGGCAAGAATGAGGTAGAACAGAAGTGCATACAGCATTTTGGTGAGAAACATGCAGGAAACAGACCACTTGAAAGACAAAGGCATAGACTGGATAATATTAAAATGAATCTCAAAGATATCAGATAGGAGGATGTGACCTGGACTAATTAACAGGGACAAATGGTAGGCTCTTTTGAACATAGCAACGAACTCTCCACTTCCATAAGACGCAATGAGTATCTTGAATAGCTGAGCAACTATTAGCTTCTCAAAAAGTAGTGTGTTCTGCAGGGTTAGTTAGATAGATAGTTGGTTAGTTAGTTAGTTAGGTAGGTAGGTAGGTAGGTAGGTAGGTTGTTTGGTTGGTTGGTTGGTTGGTTGGTTGGGTAGTTGGTTGGTTGGTTGTTTGGTTGGGTGGTTGGTTGGTTGGTTGGTTGGTTGGTTAGTCAGTCAGTCAGCTACCTAGCTTGCTAAAAAGTGATATGCAAATGGCAACACACATTATGTAAAGGTACTGAAACAACACCTACTGTATTGGGTCAACATCCAAGCAACAACAAAAATGAAAAGACATGCTGGTTACATATCATACCATAGCACACCATCCACACATACATGGGAAATTACAATGTCAATAATTCAGGTTCCTTACTTTATCTGACAACTATCATTTGTCACTTAATACACCCCACACACACATGCTTTGAGCCAACAGGAAATGGCAAGTATTAGCTGTCAGATACAATAATGACATTATATACTGGTAATCATATGGAAGGGATTAAAGAAAGAAAAAATGTAACAGTGACCTGCATCAGTTATACTTACTTACTCCATGGTGCAGAGTCCTTCTTGAGAAGCTAACTGATTTGCAGCTAGTCACGAAATTCCCCGCATTTCACGGAACCCGAAGGTTCATTACCGCACTCACAAGCATCCGCCACCTGCCTCTATCCTGGGTCAGCCCAATCCAGTCCATATATCCACATCCCACATCCTGAAGATCCATCCTAATATTATCCACCTATCTATGCCTAGGTCTCCCCAATGGTCTCTTTCCCTCTGGTTTCCCCACCAAGACCCTATACACCCCCGTCTCCTCACCCATACATGCCACATGCCCAGCCCATCTCATTCTTATCGATTTTATTACCCGCACAATATTGGGTGAGGAGTACAGATCATTTAGCTCCTCGTTATGCAATCTCCTCCATTCCCCCGTTAGCTTGTCCCTCCTAGGTCCAAATATTCTCAACACCATATTCTCAAACACCCTCAGCTTCCTTTCCTCCATCAATGTCAGTGACCAAGTTTCACACCCAAACAAAACAACAGGCAAAATTATAGTTCTATATATCTTAATCTCTAAATTTTTGGATAGCAACCTGGAAGACAAAAGATTCTGCACCGAATGATAGCAAGCAGTTATACTTTATGAAAACAAAACACTGATTTTACACACACACACACACACACACACAAACACACAAAAACTTTAACTACCACAATGAGTGGTTTACAGTTCTGCAATAAAAGAACACTGTTAGTTTCATAAAAATGTATAAAATCCTTTCACACTGTCTACATACACAAGTGCAATAATTCAAGTGTGACTGACAGCCATACTCACACTGGGGGAGAATGAGGCGTGAAGATAACCTGTGGGCGGGGTGGAGCCCACTCAACAGTACCTCGCAAAGGTGTGGCCTGATGCATATCCAAATCTTCAGCTTCATCTGGACTTACAGGCCAACTCGTTGGCAATGGTAGCAACTAACAAAAGTAAAGCTGACAATCACCCTGAGACCCAGCTTTGTAAAATGCCAAATACTGTTTCAAGTGGGAAGCCAGCATGTAGTGGGAACATCATAGACCAAAACACCTGTTACACTACTTTACTTTCCGCAAGGAAAAAGTGAGCTTAAAAAATCTGCATGAGCTTGACAGTATTCATACACATGCATTCATGAACAATTAAGTAGATAATACTGACAAATGCACAAATATTAAAAAGTACAGTTCCACACATAATCTACTAAGACTCTGACATGTTTTATCTTCTCCAAATCATCCTCAGGGAGCTTACATCAAGCACGCATATATAAAACATGGCTGAATTATCTAAAAAATTAAGCAAATTTTTTAGCCCTCCATTTTTGTTTAAATCTACTTCATTTTCTAGTGCTGGGTTGCTAATGGGCGGGAGCTATACCTCCACCTCTCCTCTCCGCCTGCATAGGGATGTCATGAGATGACCTTACATCATACAAACAATATTTAGCTGGCACAGGAAACCCCATTTTCTTGTCATAACAGCATCAAATATGTGTGCTTGAGCTCAACCCTAACAACAGTTCAAAGAACTGTACCTGCTGAGGTGCATCCTGCTCTGATACAAGCCATTCTAGGTCTGAAGCCCGAGGCAGGTGTTTCTCACTGAACCGTCGAAGCAATGACAGGGCCACTCCTTCCGCTGATAACACCATCTCTGAGACAACCTCTGTCCCTGTCCGTGGAAGTGGATGCTTTGATAAGTCGGCCTCAGAATACAGCGATGCCAGTGAAACTGATAATCCTGTAAATTATTTAGAAATGTTGTGGGTTAAGAGTTGATTAAATTCAGGTAATGCTGGCCACCACTTTGTTCATAAACCTTTGTCCTCTCCTTTGCTACCTGGAACAATAATGTTAAAATACATGTCCACATTACCATAATTTTACCCGTTCTTTTGCACAGGTGCAGAAAATAATGTTCCACACTGACAGAGAACATGGCCAGAGGGTGCTTCGGGGCAGGGTGCCAAGGAAAATATTGAGACCTAAGACAAAGGAAGTAGAGGAGGCTCCGCAAAATTGCATACTGAGGAACTTCACTCTTCATGGTCCTCTCCAAACATTATTAGGATGATCAAATCGTGCAGGATAACATGAGCAGGAGCTGTAGCACATATGGGATAGAAGGGAAATGAATATAGGGTTTTGGTGCTGAAACCTGAAGGAAAGAGATCATTTTGAAGGGCCAAGCACAAGTAAAAGGATATTAAAATGTGTTTTAAGAAGATGGGTAAAAGGGTGTGGAATCGATTCATCTACTTCAGGTCTGAGACCAGTGACGGGCCCTTGCAAACATGGGAATGACCCTTCAGATTGCTTAAAGTGTGGGAAGTTACTGAATAGCTGAGAAATTATAAGCTTCTCAAGAAAGATTCTGTTCTGTGCAGTTAGTTAAGTAGATGTAATATTACAGCACAATCACAGAATTTCTAAATGATCACTTATTTGAATGAAATAAAAATGTTTACATAATTATAAAGCACACAAAGTGCAACAATTATTCCATATCAGCAGTTTAAAAACCCTTTCCCATCTTCTTATGCGTATTGGACAGTGCATCATCTTGATATCTGAATAAAGGTTGACCAACTAGATGACACTTGCTTTATTATATATTGCTCAACATGTTTCAGAAGTTAATACGTCCATCTTCAGGAGCTAGTGAGTACTTGTTGTGTTGTGTAGGCTGACTTGAGTCCTGCTGGTGTTATGTAGCGGGATTGTCTGTTGGTGATGTGGTATCCGAGTGTAGGCTGAACCACAACCTACACAACACAACAAGTACTCACTAGCTCCTGAAGATGGACGTATTAACTTCTGAAACATGTTGAGCAATATATAATAAAGCAAGTGTCATCTAGTTGGTCAACCTTTATTCAAACCTTTCCCATCTTCTTTATTGCCAATCTGTCTCCTGGCAGCTACAATGAGCAAATTACACACAATCCATTTCAGAAAATACAGCATCCTGCAATGTCCACACACAGACTACTAGAAGACATGTCAAAGAATATAAAGAGCTGATATACAAGTATAAACCTCACATTTTACAAATAACATGTAGTACGCAATAACAAGGCAGTAAATACAATGTTGATAGTGAAAGGCTTCCAACATTTAATCACAAAAGGGTTATTCTATTGCCACACAGTATAGACATATAGTGGAAAATCTTCCAGATTAAATTAACCTCATAAAGTGGAAATTAATGAAACAGATTAATGTATACATGGTCATTATTTTATCTGAACCACATCATTTGTCACTTCCTGCTGCTCTATAACAAGCACAGGCACAGACCACTCCATGGCCTCCGTCTTACATAATAATGAAGCTGACAAAAAATGATTAATGACAATGGTGAGATAAAATAATGTTCCCATATTATAGTATATAGGAAAGGCTACAACAGAAATCCAGACACAACCAGCAGTGGCTAAAACTTTGGACTACAAAAAGAGATAGAACTACTAAGTTTGAATAAAGATACAGATGTTCTTCATCACACACACACACACACACAAAAAAAGCAGGCCAACAGGAACTAAAAATTAGACACTATGAATTCATGAGTGAATGATTTCTGGGAACATATGCTGACAAAAAATTAGTATATTTGATACTAAATTGGATTAAAGACTTTTTTTATTTAAGGTTACGCAATCTTGACAAAGTCTGTTCTACAGCCACAAAGTGCTGCACGTGTACAGAAATCTTTTCAATAGACTTAATAACAGAATTACAGTAATTTACCTGCATTCTTAAGGTCAGCCAAATTCTTGACCTCATCGACTTCTAAATCATCAACATCATCAGTGGAGACGCACTCTGATGGTGTACCAGGGGAAGATGATAAGGGACTCACACTTTGGTCTGTTGTTGTAGCTGACAACAGAAAATAACACATACAGTATTTGAAATACCTTAAACTTTCTTCACTAAAGCAGCTGGTATGCAAACTAATTCTGCCCAGTGTTTCTCAGCTGTCATCTGTGAGCTGGCTCTCACTGGCCCACATTCTAGTTTCCCCACACACTTACTGTCTGTCTTGCCATCACTAAGCAGCGGCACAGGTATAAGATGTTGCCGCTTTTCCTCTTGGCGCTGACGCCGACGCATTCGGATACGTTGCTTTAAGTGATTTATTTCTTCATCACTCTCATCACCAACTTCTCCCGTTTCCTCTGCAATATGAAGCTGGCGGTTGCACTTCACCTGTTCCCAAAAAAATAAATATATATATATATATATATATATTTTTATACCATTCACATTTCTTTGTCTACTTTCCTTCCAACAAGCGAGGAAAAAAGAAACACGTTTTAAAACAAAAAGTAGTCCAAATAAATTTTTGAACTGAGGGACTAATTTTGATGAAATCTGGAATAAATTTTATGCCCTTGCAGACCAATTTCCCATACTACCTAACGCAATTTCAAACAAATTTTCTTTTCATACATAAAAGAGAATTCACACTAACTTTGGGGTGCACAAACCATTCATAACTATATTGCTATAAGCAAAACATTTTTAGTAACATGGTTACTGTTTGACCTATAAGTACAGTGTCAGTTAGGGGGATACACACACAACATATGAACACACACCAAGGGCTACACTCATGCTCATGAAACATGACTGTAGAATCCTGGAAGAACAGAAGGAATTATGAAAATTAAAAAAGTGGAGAAATGAGTTCCAGACATACAAAGCATTTACACTGACCTGTTCAATTGCAGCAATCATGGCTTCAGAAATACTGAAGTGGGCGTTTTCTCTGTCCAACTCAGCTGAAGGCCGTGAAAACTGTCCTGATGTTAGAAAGCTCATCAGACTCTGTCCCTCTATTGGTCGAGGAAAGAAACCTATTGCCATAGGAAGAACACTGCCACCCCCACTTTCAATAAAGCTTTTCTTCTGTAGTTTCCAGTGGCTACTTCTAAGCCCCACAGCATCATCACTCAGCCACTGACCTGTATGCTCTGGTGCAGATCCAATAATAATGGTTTTTTTCTTTGTGGGCTTTTCGTCTTGCTTTTTTTTGCCAATTACAGCAGATGACAAATCTTGTGTCTCGGTGTAGCAGCCATCAGTTTCATCCCAGGAACAAACTGAAAGTTTCAGATCTGAAGGACGTACACACGGCCTATCGAGCCCAGGTCCAGCCATCATGACAGAAGGCTGACTTTCATCACTTGATTTATTTGTTTCTAGATTGAGGGTGTCAGAGCTATCACTACTAGTCTCAGCATTTGTAAAATTTGATGTGCTCCATTTCTGATCTGTTTTTGTTCCAGCATCCTCTTTCAATTTTGATGATCCTTTAATGGCACTTTTTGACAAATTTCTGAGTGGTGTATGTCTCCAGTCCTTGTTAAACTTTTGTATAACAGATGCTCGTTGTTCAGTCATGCCGGGTGGTGTATCTAAATGAACTTCAAATGAGTAGTCTACACGCAGAACGCTAGGAGACAACTCTGAGCATTGTTCAGTTGTTAGACCACCAGAGTCTTTGCCTTTCAAAGACTCTGGTGAACAATGTTTGGAGTGAGAAATATGATCCGAGTTGAGTACAAACACAGCTGGGGAAGAAGCAAGAGTCAGACTACCAGTTCTGAGCTGCCTTAATTGTGAGGATCTCCCCGGCACACTGTTGGAAGTCCGATGCAATCTCGGTACACCTGTAGTCACCTTTCTTGATCGAGATTCACTGGCAGAATTTGAGTCTCTAAGTTCTGGTAAACTAGACCAAGGTCTTAAATCACAAGTTACCGGTAACTTCGCAACTGTAACATCCACATTTCCTTCTTGTGAAGTCCTCATTTCTTTCCTTTTTGGAACACCAACATTTGGAGATTTTACCAAACTTGAGTTATCTTCACTCAAAGTCCTATCTTCAACAAAATCATTATTCTGCACTACTACAACATTTTCTCCTTCTAATGCCCTTTCACTGCCATTATCTGCCAACACCAGACATTCCACATGGGCATTAGTTTCTGCTTTCTGCTGTGATCCTTCAGAACATTGCTTAAGGAGCCTGAATTGACTATTCCTACCTCTTCCATTCCGATAAACATTGTACTGTGTTTCAGGAAATGATGAACACCTTCTATGAGTTCTATGAAGCACTCTGAAGTTCCACGTACTAAGATACTGCAAAAAAAAAATTACACGAAGTCCATAAGGGAGCATAGTATAGGATGTATCAAAATGAATGATTCAAAATTAACTTTCAAAACTTGTGTCTATTTTATCATGCAGAAAGTACACTATTCAGTCATACAAAATTCGCAGTAAATCTCAGAATTTACTCAACACAGCTTATCACATGGCAGATATCATTTGCCACTCCCTGCTACAGGTGGCTATACAGCTATACACAAACCACATGATGTGACTGGTGCTCCACATCTGCACCGCCAGACAAACAATTTCATATAAAGTAGTTACAGTCATTGCTTTGATTTAGGCCCAAATGTTGAATCTGTATTGTATAATGTGCAATAAGATACACAAAACTTGATATTCTTAAATCTTATTTTTTTTACTGTTTCCTTGGCAAGATAAACGTGTTTATAAGTGAAGTGATAAGATAAACGTATTTATAAATGAAGTGTAGCGATGTAGGGTGAACTGACATGATTTATGTGACATGATTTTATTTTGAAGTTAAGTGAAGTGAGTTGCAGTGAAGTTCTTGGGGATAAAAGTGCCAAGCACATTAGGGTGAACTTATACTGAGGGTGCTTGATTATATTGTGACTATTTCATTTGGGTATATCTTGTACTGTGTTTGTTTTAACTAGTACTGTGGTTGTTTTAACTTGTTTGTAATGTGTGAGTGTGTGTGTGTGTGTATGTGTGGGTGTTTTGGTAATATGTACACATGTATTTACTGTGTTTTGTATCATCTGTACTGTGTCTTTTGTATTGTTTCATTTATGTATATTTATTCCTATTTGTTTTGTTTGTACTATTGTAAGGACTAGTGCCACCGAGTGACAACTCAATTACTGTTTGTAGTAGTAGTAGTAGTACGATGATGATGATGATGATAATAATAATCATCATCATCATCCCTACCTACGAAAATTACACTAAAAAATTATGGTAAAACTTGTAACAGTGGCATATCCCCTCTTATCACACTAAAAGCTACAGGAAAGATTACTTTGCTGCATGCTATTTTAGCTACATGTTCCAATTTCATAAAACATATTCCTCGTATTGCTGTACTGGTGGATATCGCTGTAGATTGACACAGAGACCAAGTATGCACACTTTGCTGGTAAGATGGCTTTCAGTAAATGTTCACACAATTCTACATAATCCACTTCTACTGTTTCATGATAGAAACAAACTGTGTGCAGCAACTCTCTCAGATCAGGTATTTCCACAATATTACAACAAATCCATGGAATTTTAAACGATACATGACCATGCACTGATGATTTATTACGCAATAGAAGACCAACAAATGCATACACAGACATGTAAATTACCTGTATGATAAACAGCGTAGCCTGGTACATGTTTCAGCCACCCATTGTGGCCATCTTCAGGGAGATGTTCTTTCAAGGATTTATTACACAGAACATCAAAATAATTCAATTCACAAATATACAATGTTAAGTCTTAAATAAAAGTTTAAAATCTTTATAATATCAAGTACTGATAAAACTATTTGTGCTGAGTTGTGTGTTGATATGGTGTATATATTGTGAAACCATCAGGGCGGAGATGGTGGTGTTGCGTAACCAGTAGAAACATCATTACGCATGGATGAAGTCACCATTCACGCAGCATATCAACACACAACTCAGCACAAATAATTTTATCAGTATTTTATATTATAAAGATTTTAAACTTTTATTTACGACTTAACATTTTACTTATGCGTATTGGACCGTGCATCATCTTGATATTTGAATAAAGGTAGACCAACCTGATGACACTTGCTTTATTATGTCAATTTACTGCTCAGCATGTTTCGGATGTTAACACTTTCAGCCCGGCGTCCATTTAAACTTTAAAACCCCCCCAGCCGGCGTATTTTAAGGTTACCGAAAAAAATTTAAAAATTGCAGTATTTCCCATCATAAAAATATAAAATTTTTACACACCATAGGAGAAGGTTGGCTGTATCCCATGCATAAAAAATGGATTACTTACGTGTATTTGGAGCCTTACACCACAATTGGAAACTCTGAGGCCGGAATTACGAA
>Ga0136643_10010265_pt1 | contig 13821 bp, 9 predicted proteins | sample TergutLab28metaG_FD_96883 | JGI IMG/M metagenome (GOLD analysis project Ga0136643, IMG submission 96883) | Labiotermes labralis P1 segment gut microbial communities from Petit-Saut dam, French Guiana - Lab288 P1 (version 3) (version 3) | ecosystem: Host-associated > Arthropoda: Insects >...
ACAAGATGCATTTTTTAAAGAGGTTTTTTTTTTTTTTTAAATTACGGAGGGTTAAAATTCCGGTGAAATGAAATAGCAACAACAGCGATGATGTAATTACTCTGAAATACACATTGCTAGATTTACTGTAGTTTAGAAGTCTCTGCATAAAATTATCATCCTACATTTATAAAACTGATTGCAGTACAAATTCATGTCTTTAATATGTTGTTTCTTCCCATGTATCAGCACAGTTTTGCAAATTAACATGGGGTGATCTGTACAAGGCTCTAATGCATGGGAATTGAACCTCATGCTGCCTGTTCACCCTCATGGTTGTTATGCTCAATTACAACAGCTTCATTACATAAATTTCGTGAAGATATGGTGTTGTTTGTGACCAATTAAAATTTCAATTTGAAGATAAGAAGGTCTGCTGGATCATATGTTGCACAACATTCTGCATGATGTTTCTACTCAGCATATGTATATAGCTATCCTGCAGAATGTCACAGACGATTAGCTGGACAAATGACTTTTGATTAGTAGTGACATGATTGACAAAGATGTGATGTTATATATGTAGCTGCGTAGCAACATTTAAGAGGAACGTACTGCATTCATGTGTAGTGTAGGCTGGTGTCCCCTGAATATGGTGTGAACACATTCCTCTGAAACATTGTTTTCTGTGTAGCAAGCTGTGTGGCATGACTTCCAATAGGACGGGTATGTTCACAGTGGCTGCTGTGAGAACTTTGAGATTTCACATAACTGGTAGGTGTGATACAGCATATTGATGACAGTTATCACAGGAGAAACATAGCCCTATGTTCCTGATCCAGAATGAAAATGTCAAGTCTTGTACTTGAAGTTATTCTTGTTACAGCAGTGGCACTTGAGATTGCAAGAAAGGCCTTCCAGAAATACAGCCACAGGCAGATACATGCTACATTCGGGTAGCATAAGTACAGTGGTGTGCAATAAAATCCACCACGAAGGAACTTTTTTCTGTGCAGTTATTAGATTATCATTTGTGCAGTGGTAGGCGGGTAGAGCGACGCTTTCAAAGAACAGACATTGCAAAACCAAGTGTAGGACTTTTAAATCACGGAAGTGGTTTGTCATAGATATGCTTTTAATTATGTTCTCTGAGTTTGATTCACTTGCATCCCAGTTGTTTGGGTGTAACTCCATAATTTTAGTAATGCTAATAAAATTATTTTCGATATTTTAACTTTGAAGTGAATCTTCCTGTTCTGGTAAGAAGAAAGCCATACTTGGCTGTCATACAAAGCTGTGTATTTTAAAAGTCTGGAAATCAGCCACATGTACCTGTTGTACCTTGTGATCAAGCCATCAGCAGGCAGTATGTAGGAATGTCCCATTACCTATTACACTTTTAATTATAACAAGTGAGAGAGAGAGATGAGGTGTTAACAAAATCTGTTTATGTTGCAGGTGTATCTGCAGCCTTCCCAACACTATTTAAGACACACTGTTGTTGCTTTTTCAGAAATATTTGAAATTTACTTCTTGGTCTTTCATCATAAACACCAAATATGGGTATGTGTGCATGAAGATTTGTACACAATCACAGAGTAATGCATCAGTATTGAATACTGATATAAAAACTCTTCCTTGGTGCATGGAATTATTTTTCCCCAGTCCTGGATGTATTTGTCTGTTGTTTCAGTTGGAAGAAGTGAGGGTGCCACAAATGTGAAGATGTAGGATCCAGGTCTTCGGCATTGGGAATAAGGAGTGTGTAAGTTTGTGTGCAGATGGAAGAGAGTGGTGTTATTTTACTTCCAGCATATAAAAAATGTGAATTTATTTACAAATTGGGGTTGCTGTGTTGGGTGTTTTGGCTACAACTTCATTTTGTTACTCCATATGAATAGTGCTTTTACTTTTAAAACTGCCTCTTAAGAAGGTGGCACAACAGATACAGTATTTTGTTTTGGCAGTTTGATGATGCTTGTACAAGATGATGTATCAGCAGTCTCAAGGGACTGCCGAAACAAGGAGGTGGTTTGAGATTTGGACATCTGTAATTAAGGTGAGCCAAGTGAAGTGAAGTAAGAACAGTGTGTGACCTGCAGGCACTGTATGTGTATTATAGGTTTTAGCAGAAACTGCAGATGGACATCATTAATTTCCGTCTATGAAATCATTTGAGACATTAATTGAGAGTTGATGTGTACTCATTTGGATAACGTGCTTTCAGAAGTGATTGATTGGTATGCAAACTGTGGCACAGAGTCAGAGGTTGGCTGAAGAAGAACATCAGTTCATGCAGTTCATTACCAGTTGTGCAATCTTGGGTATTGCAGACTGCTGTAATAATAAGACTGTCATCATAAAGTTTCATTCAGACCATAATGTTCGGAAATTGTGTAGGTGCATGACTGTCCAAATGTAGAAAGTTTTATAATTAGACATTTTTCCCCATTTTCTTATTCCTAGAAATGTTTGGTACATAGGAAAAAAATTCTCTATTATGTCTTGTAGGTCTTAAATTTTTGTGCTTGCAACTCAATGGGAATTATATATAAAAGGAAAAGCTCTTAGTGCTTGTTGTTTCTTCACACCTTTAATGTGCTATATTGTAAGACTGTAAATATCGTAATTAAAAGATTAGAAATTAGTTACTCAAAACATTTGAGAGGAATTTAAGACTCACCATGTAATGTTGAAACACATGTTTAAACATTACAAAATATCTCCCATTTCCTTTCCAGATTCCTGAAAATAAGTGCGTAATAGTTTATTTACTTTATAGTTCAGTTTGACAAAATATAAGTCCCCTGGATTCACAGTTGTGGACACTTAAAAGTGAAATTCAACTTCTCAGTGGTGTCATAACACATGTTTTGAATGCTTTACAGCTGTGTAACATTGTTTACAGCTGTATAGGTATGTTTGGATTTGATAAATGTTTGTAGTTTACTGTCCAGGAAGTAAAGCTGTTTTGACTGACTGATACATTGTGATGAATTCATTAATTAGTTACTGGTTAAGACACTTGCTTAAACTTAAAATGCAAAATTTACTTACCATGCTTATACACTTTGTTCTCTGTGTAGATATTTTGTTTTGTAATTTATTATAATTCGTAAATGTTAATTTCAGCATTTGGTGTTATGTTAGAAAATTTCTATTGTCTAGTAGAGAAGAGTCTTGATCCATTTTTTCTAAAGTTCTGCATTCAGGTTGTATGTTAATTAGCATCTTCTTGTCATTCAGGATACCACCCTCATGGCCGGGAGAATCATACAGTTGTTTTGCCAGAGATTGTCAGATTATTATAATTGTTTGCCACACAGAGGGTCAGAAAAAGAGCATTATTAGCCCTTTGAATTTCCTAACACTGTGTGTAGTGAAATAAGCCGCATGTCATCAATGCAGCTGCAGAAGTAGGTGTAGAAGACCTTCTCATCATGTTGCATCATGCATATGCGTGTGTTGAGTTACAGGAACCTAAACACTGATGAGGTCTCATCTGTGCTAGTCGGGCAGTGAGACTGGATTCATGGTTTTAGAAGGTTCCTGCTTATATACATAGGCTGTGGTGTGTGCCAAAAGCTTCTTGCTTAGGTATGTGTGTTGATCATGTGTGTACCAGAAGCTTCTTTCTTATTTACATATATTGATGATGTACATACCAAAAGCTTCTTCATTATGTACACATATTGATAATGTGTGTACCAAAAGCTTGCTGACATACATGTGTTGGTGACGTATGTTTAACGGTAATGACATAATAAGAGGACAGAGAAAACAAAATGTACAATACAGGTAATATAACACAACCATTTATTTCTGGGAGCAAACATAATTAAGAAAAGATCAACAAAATTTACAGGTATCTGACCAGAGGAACATTCCTGTCACCTCATAAATGCCTAAATAAGTGAACATTCTCTTGTGTACAAGTCATTTTAATTCAAAATGTACCAGGTGGCCTATCCAAATAAAATGAGCCAAAACAACCATTCCAATCAATGTATGAAACATCCAGAATCAAAAGAAACCAACCGGAAGAAATTTTATTTGCAAGTTCTAATATTATCACCAATATTTTACCTCAGGCTTTTCTATCATCATGCTGTTGCTGAGTCCTATAATTCCTGGCTGACCAGTGTCTACAAACAGACTTTTGAATGGACAAAAATGTATTTGCTGAGACTAAATTTCCAAGTCATTGCCTCTCAGTGGTAAGTCATTAATTTGCTACTGACTTGACAGCTAGCACATGGTGGTCAGGGGGTCAAGATTACCAACAAGGGTAAAACAGAAGGGGCAGGGGAGGGGTGCCCCATGAAATCTCCATGATACAGATCACCAGTACTCCTTGGATTGGAGGCTAGATGTACCCCAAATCTAGTTGTGAAAAGGAAGACCACATTCTCTTTGAAGAATAGAACCCTGGTCTGGCAGTCACTTTATTGACCAAGCTGTTGAATGTGACTGTTTCTAAGGTTTGTATTACTCGTATACACATCCAGTGATTGTTTTGGGGACTGTTTTTGTTACAGTTATGAGCTTCTTAAAGGCAAGAACAAGATGCTGGAGGATGAAATATTGTAGGGACATAACTGGCAATCAGGATCACTGAGGAATGAACAAATGGTGTATGGTTTTATTAAGATTGAGTGGGTTTAAAGAAAGGAATGTAGCAGTTGAGCCCTTAGGGATGCACCAGTGAAGGAGAAACTCTAGATCTAAAACTGGGAACACGCACTCTTATTTTGCCATCGCGTGTTTGGGCTGCTGAGCCCCGCTCCAGTGACTCCTGTGGGGAACATACCAGGAAGGAGACAGCCCCCCCCCCATTGCCCATCTCCCACATCGTGTCATTGATGTGCCCCAACACTTGCCAGACAGGCGGTCTACTATACTGAAAGGACAGAGATCCAAACTCAAAATTCCCCAAACCAAAGCAAATTTAGTACCAATACATACCCAGGCCATCTGCATAATTCCAAAGGGGAACGAGAGGCTGCTCTTCCAAGCCGGCTAGTAAACCAAACAAGAAAACAACTTGACACAGAGTGACATACCCAGACCCCCAAACTCAAAACGAAAGCTCGGTTAGCTTTCTCCCCTTCCCAGTTGCCAATTGCCATATAAGGAAGGAGGTGAAAGGAGTTTGAACCAATTGGCTCACAGTGTGGGGAGTGCGTATCAGTCTTTGTGATGCAGAAGATTTACATAACACTCTGTGATCACGAAACACACACACCTACACTACTTGAAAAACTCTTTGAACCCAGTAATGAGCTCTGTATATTTCCCATATTGCAGCCACTCTAAATGCTACAATTCAACATGCTTATGTAAAAGCAATATTTTTACTTATACCAAGTAAGTAAGGGGGCACATGATGGTGCTGTTGGTTGAGGTACTGTGCCACCAGCTGGAAGGTCGCAGGTTTGATTCCCAATTGATTCACTGGTATTTTTCATTGACTTAATCCTTCCAGCTGCACTATGACCCTGGGATTGACTCAGCCTCTAACAGAAATGAGTACCAGGAATATTTCCTGGGGGCAGGGGGTAAAGATGACTGAGTCATAGGGCTGACAACCTTACCACCTTCATGCACTGATTGTCTGGAAATTAGAAGTCTCAACCTCCTGGGACCCCAAGGGCGGGATTGACTCAGCCTCTAACAGAAATGAGTACCAGGAATATTTCCTGGGGTGGGGGGTAAAGATGACCGAGTCGTAGGGCTGACAACTTACCTTCATGCACCGATTGTCTGGAATTTAGAAGTCTCAACCTCCTGGGACCCCAAGGGCCTGAGCAAGCCTATATAGGGATTGCTTTATCATTTTATTAAGAAGCGGAAGAGACAGGCTATAGCACTGGTCATTAATAATTCCATATGTCACACCCTTTCTGCAAATTTTTTGTCAATATCAGTACACTTCACAAATGTAGAAATGGATGTTGGTGGCTGCAGTGTGATTGTCAACTGTTATTCTGGACAGAGCCCTGCGGCTTTACTTCCCATACATTCTTCCAGCTTCTAGGGCCAGAAAGCTGAGTCACAAACTGTATGCATGGTAATCTTGACAACAGTGGCTTCTCATCATGAATGTACATAACTGGAAACTAAAAAGGTACAGTAGATCCTGCACTTAATCAGGCACTGCATTATGAGTACAGTGGAAGTGGAGGTGTTATGTCATTTTTGAGCTTCTGGAACCAGACTGATGTCATCATACCTTGAATGTTTTACTCCCAGCAAGGCAACCCTATGTTCCCACTTCACAGGATCCTGGGCAAGCCACAGTACCATTCTGGTTGCAGTGGTGAAGAGATAGACCCCTGACTGACATATCAGAGCTTCTAGATGTGGATTAATATTTCCATATTGACACCAAAATGATTGGGAACTGGGATAGCATAGTCAGTACAGTGATTAGGCTGACTGATCCTGGGTATCAACCCCAGCAGAGGCAGAAGATTTTTCTTTTCAACATTCAAACCACACGTGGGATCCATGCAGTCTCCTGTTGAGTAGGTACCAGGGTACTTTCCTGGGGCTAGGGTCAGGGTGTGAATGTCATTACTCACTCACTTCAGTTCTGAATGACTGGAGCTGTTATCTCCACTTTCCCTGTATGCCTTTGTGGTGTGGTCAGGAAATTTTTACGTGGATACTGGCAAGATTAAAGTAGTTCTGTTTGTAGTAATTTGCAGATAAAAGTGTGGACAGTAGTAAAGAATTGGCTCTCTACTTTCATTAACCAACCCACACCACCAGAGGGCAATAAAGCAACAAAGGGTAGCAGTGCATCTCAGTATTTACACCAGAATTATTTGGGGTGTTGTGTACTTTACATTTACAACATGGGGCACGTAAGTGGACACTTTAAAATATCCCACTGCTTATCATTATCCTGACGAGACCATTTGTAAAATTCAGCCAGAAGTTTAATACAATTCCTGGGTTCCATCATTACCACTACCAGTAAACTAATTAATATACATATTCTAGTGTAACAAATAGGTCACCTTTAGATGGAAGTACAGTGAACTGGAATAGTAGTAACATGGTTCACTTACATTCGAGATGGAGGTTCAAATATTGGACAAGGTTATTACACATGATCCATATCACCATCCTTCATGTGATCATCCTAACACTATTTTGTGACTAATGCAAAATAAATATGCTTCTTGTTACTCCGTTTCTCTATCCTCCTATTTTCTCTTAGTCCAAATATTTCTATTTTAATGCTCACCCTGTTAGGTGTATTATCACCACCATGTTCTCGTCCTGATAGTTCTAGCCATCATCCTTAATACCATGCTGTCTTAGGCCCAGATATTCCCCTCACTACCACGTTGTCCCTGTTAGGTCCAGATGTTCCCACCACTATGTTGGATCTAAATGTTACCATCATGTTCTCTCCTTGTTAGGTACAAATATTCTCACCATGCTCTCCCTGTTGGGTCCATATGTTCCCACCACACTGTTCTCTTCATCACCATGCTGTCCATGTTAGCTCCAATGTTCTTGCCACCATGTTTTCAGGCACTACATTGTTTCATCTGTTTTAGAGATTAATGCTGCACAAATTGCAGGGTCTGTGCATAATAAAATAATATGACAGAAAAGACTGTGAATTGCAAAGGATACAGGGTGATGGGGTCATGGACAATTAATACTTTGGTGTTCACCATTATTAAGTACAACCACAAAGAACAGTCTAATGTATTCCAAGTTTTTGCACCTGCAAGGCTGATTCCAGTCCTACTGTACAGCTGCTGTCTGTAGTGACAGGGAGTTGCTGTCATGTGTGTTCAGTTGTATCTCTTGGACGATGTCACAAATCTGTTTAATTCCATAATTATTGAATGTGACCCACTGAAGGAATGTGACAGGTTTCACATTTGTTTTGAAGCAGGGCAGGAAATGACTTGGTGACATCATGTCAGGTATTCTATATACAGGATAAATGCAGAGCAGCATAACAATATATATACACAGTAACCAAAAATTTTAATTCTGTTTTGGGCTGTAACCTGTGATTTGTGCTTCGAAACGCATGGACCATATGAGGTACACAGTTCCTGGGACAGAGCTTTCTGATGGCAGGTTTCTAAATTACCAGGACCTGTTCTATAAACTGGTGGAGGCCGACCAAGAAATGTAGAGAAAATAATTTACTGCTACCATAGCAACTGACAATGCTACAAGTGAGAAACTGTAAAGCTTACTTTGTGCTCACACAGTATTAAAAGCATGTAACACAATGCCCTTGCATTGCTCACAAGCCTATAACCCACATTACACAAAGTTCTGGTTGAAGAAATACAACAGTTTAAATGATTTCACTGTATTTACATCACACACAAACATACAAAGTTTAACACAGTCAATACCTGATATTTTTCCACAGCAAAATTAACCACCACTTTTAACAACTATACCATGACAGTTCTATGGAAGTGTTCTTCAACCCTTTCCATGCTGCTGAATGAGTTAGCTGCCAAAATATATTCTGCTAACCCCAGCATAACCGCATCTGGCCAACACGTACAAAGTGATATTCTATTGCACGTACTTTATACGCATGTCAACAGATGGCATATACATTTGATTTCTAAAAGTTTCAGGTGCATTTTACAAGTATTATCCACTCTGTAACCCCTCAAATACAGTGGTAAGTATGCATTAAAGAAAGTATTTAACCCAAAATGTGCGCAAGTTTTGTATGAGTCTCAGAACAAACAGCATGAACAGATGGGTCTTTGTAATGGACACAGTTTTTTTCTTTGAGGAACAGTGGTAATTTTTGTGGGACCTGTGCACACTGCCTTGGCTGTATAAGGCTTCACACCACAAGAATAAAATAAAATTTATGAAATGCTGTAGCATACTGAGGTGTATGAAAGCTAGTTTTGTTTAAAATATTAGACACATTGTGTCTGGTACTCAATAAATTATTATTTGCAGTCAGCTGGGGGGACATTAAGGGCCAACACTTCTATGTCATTGATGTCTTAATATGGTTGATTAAAGTGACAATTGTAATTCACCCCGGTTTCACACACATACATAACATGGGCTTGTATATAAAAAAATAATAAAATGTTCAACATAAAATGTACTGTGGTTTCGGAGTGGAGCCATTCTAATGTAATTATATCAGTCCTAATGGAGGTACATTGTAGATGTATATATTTACACCAAAGCCCCTTGATGCTAGTCTTGCCCAAAACTCCACCATAGCATATGGGACAAATTTTATGTAGAAATGAATTTGGTTAAGCAATTTTTCAAAGATAGTATAATACCATTTCAGTATGTTGCTTTTCACTGCCAAAACAAGAATGATGAAACTGACTTTCTGAAAATGATTTGTGGTTGTGAGATTCAGAGTTCTCACAGCAATGAATATAAAGAGTATCATCTTCTTGGATGTGACACCATGCAGTATGACTGATGGGCACAAGTGTTGTTCCAGCGGAACTCTTCTGTTCCACAGATGGAAGCAGCAGGATCCTCTGAAACGTTGGTAAGTATCTTCCAAACTACAAAGCATCACATTCCAGAAAGCCATTACTCTGCATATGTAGATCATTAACAAATACTTCTACCGCTGAGAATGAAGAGCATCAAACTACGGTGAATGGTGAACAGGCAGTGATTGTAAACACATAACTGTGCATGTTGTAAAATACTGTCCTTTTACATTTTAAATAGGACCATTACGCATCAAAGTCAGGACACAAAGAAACCCAGCACTGAATCCAGGTATATTTCAAATACAAATCTGTAGTGAATATTCAGAATATGGTCTTCCAAGTTATGACAACATAACATCTGGTGCACAGCTGCTATATATCAGAAAATTGTGCTGTGCTGCTTCCATATTTATAGCAAGAGTGGGCCAACTGGGGAAAATAGTATGTAATTTATGGAAGGGAGGATTTGAACTTTGGCTAAGAGCAAACAAATGGCCATGAGAAGTGATACCTAGCAGATGGCATGGCATCACATCCTGGAAGACAGTACTTGTAAGTGTAGAACGTTTCTGCTTCACCAACCTTCGTATTTTGTTTGTCTGAAATAATAAGGCACTTAATATATACCCTACTTCATCATTCACAAAACAGTTTCTGCCTTCTATATATCTGGACACAAATATTGAGAATGAAATGTATAAACAAGAGTTGAAAACCCATGGTCACCTGGTTGCCAGTGGTGACTGAAAAATGGTTGCATATCACCAGCCATTGTCATCTGATCACCAGTAGGGACAGGAAAAAAAATGTTCATCTGGTCACCAGTGGGGACTGTACAATATGTTCATCTGGTAACCAGTGGAAACTAAAGATTTCTGCTGGCTACCATTGTCCTTATTGTTTTCAAAAGCTGGCTTCTCCTCTGTAGTTCTGGCAATCTCACTTGCTCACATTTTGACACAGGCAAAATAAGACCAACATAATAAGCGTCATACCTCTTCTAAATTAAACTTTCCCCTGATTATCTTGATCCTGGCCTGTGTGTATTCTGGACAAAGAGTATAAAAAAATCTTACTAGCTGGTCAGCAGGGACAGCTATGACAAGGCACCACAAAGTACTATCCACATTTTTCTGGCAAAAAACACATTTGTCCAGCTACCAGATTTTCAATACTCTGCAAATAAAGTAAACCATAATGCTACAATTATGACTGCAATAAAGTACAGCAGCTGTCACTATATTCATTTTCACTGATTTGGACAGGAGTAAGTGGCACTCAAGCCTCACACTGTGGAGAATATACAGGGTGTCCCAGGAGGAATGTGCCAGACTTCGGGAGAGTGTTCCTTATGTTAAGGTATACCAATATAACCCAAAACACCTATATCCAAAGTTGAACAGTTATAGAGATAATGGCCTGAGAAAAGTGGGGGCTTCTTGTGGTTCCAAATACTGCAACCTGCACAGCTGATGCGTCGCGCGACAGCGTTGATGACCTTGAGAGTGGAATGCAGTGTTAATCGTGCCTGCATGACTGTTAGTTGCTTGTACGGGAGTTGGAAGCGCCATGTAAAGTGCTTGGAGCCCTACAAACGACCACGGCGATAATGCGAGTGTTTATGTAGTTCAATTTAATGGCTTTATGTCACTCATACGTTAATTACATGTTAAGTACAGTTATTAACATTATAGAAACCACATATTCCTGCCAGTTTTAATATGTATTTGGTAATCAATAAGTGTGTAACAGCTGTCAAATTTTCAAACTTCTCTGGCTATTATCTCCGTAACCGTTCAACTTTGGATATAGGTGTTTTGGGTTATATCGGTATACTTTAACATAAGGAACACTCTCCCGAAGTCTGGCACATTCCTCCTGGTACACCCTGTATATGTGTGATGTTATTACATGTACAAGCTAACCTCCCAATGATATTAAAAGCAAAATCTTTATACTTCATTCCAGTGGTGGTCCTGTATGTTCCACAAACACAGAAGCCATGTTCACCCCAGCTTAAAGCTTGAGACCATTACATAAATTCCTGTTATACATGAATGGTGACTCCATAGCGATCCACAGAACCTACATGAACTGACTGGAAAGTAAGGATGTGATGCTAAAAAAAACAACCTTGCTGGAATGTCTACTAGAGGTTCTTTCAAATAATTCACGTACAAACACATATTGTCCCATCATTTACCAAACCTTTGTACACACTTCCCATATATTTTTAACAGCAACAGGAATTCCTGTACTTGAATGTTGTGATGTGACTGTAGCTGCCTGAAACAAGAGAGTACATGATGTGAAAAGAAGTTCAGGGCAGACCAGATGACACCTGTTGTCTTTAAAGTTCTTAAGCCTATGTGGTGAGGATAGCAAAACTTATAAACCAAACTTTAAGTTAGCACTTATACACAATTTATACTAGTATGGATTCGGACTGTCAAGAGTTTTGCACTGTCACCATGCTTAACAAAAATTACTTTCATACTAGAACCGTACATACATTTATAATCAACCCATATAACAGAATAGTAACACATATTTTGTGCAGATCCCATGAGATTTGTTGTTCTGAATTCTACATGCAGCAAGCTGAATGTAAACTGCATATATTTTTTTTTTGTCAACCTACAGACCTAAAATAAAAAAAAAGAATAGCCCCTTTAATTGAAGTAATATAAGTGTTAGGAATGTGTGCTAGATACTATCAGTGATCTGGTTGGGAAAGTTGAGAAGAGAGCAAGAAAACCATGGATTACACAGGAAATGATCAGTGAAATGGATGAAAGAAGGAAATGGAAGAATGTCAACACTGAAGAAGGCAGGAAGAACTACAAAAGGCTGAGGAACGAATTGAAAAGAGCCACAGATAATGCTAAAAAGGAATATCTTGAGACTATACATAACGAGATTATGGAATTTCAAAGAACAGGGCATTATAATTTTATGTACATGAAGACAAAAGAACTAGGATGGAAGGAGACCCAAGGGATTCAAAATATTGGCATCGAAGACTCCCAAGGGAATAGAATAGTACAGCAAAGTGCTGAAAATGTGGGAGAATTATATTACAGAACTATAAGATCGACCTAATTGACCGGAAACCTCAGAAATCGAACCTGAAGAGGAAGTAAATACAGACAAGAAAGGCCCATATATTTGGCAAAGTGAAGTGGAAAAAGCCATCAAGGAAATGAGGAATAAGAAGGCTACAGGAGATGATGATGCACCTCGAGATGTGCTCAAATTATTGGGAGATGGTGGTTTGAAAATAATGACGAAATTGATCAACACCATTTATGAAACTGGAGAGTGGCCCAAGGACTTTATGGAAGTTACAACGATTGCCTTAAAGAAGAAGCTACAAAATGCAGCGACCATTGCACAATCAGCCTTATCACACATACAGCAAAGATACTTAGAAGAAGGATTGAAAAGAAAATTGAGGATGTACTTGGAGATTATCAGTTTGGATTTAGAAGAAGAAAAGGAACTAGGGATGCAATTGGGATGCTGAGAATAATATCAGAACAAACCTTGGAGATAGATGAGGAACTATATATTTGCCTCATAGACTGGCAGAAGGCATCTGACCAAGTTAACTGGACCAAATTAATGCAGATCCTAAAGGGAACTGGTATTGACTGGCATGAAAGAAGACTGATTAGCGGCTTGTACATGGCTCAGAGTGTTAAAGTACGACTGAACTGAGGGGAGACAAGAAGAGTGAAGATTGGAAGAAGAGTTAGACAAGGATGCTGTTTGTCACCAATTCTGTTGAACTTGTACAGCGAATGTCTTACCAAGGAAGCTCTGGAAGGGTTTGGAGACTTCAAAATAGGAGGGCAAATCATTTCCACTGTAAAATATGCAGATGACCTTGTGCTACTGGCTAAGGAAGAAAAGGTGCTACAGGACATGATTGATAAACTGATTTAAATTGGAAGATGCTATGGAATGGAAATGAATGTGGAAAAAAACAAAAGTAATAAGAATTTCAAGACAACCATTCCCAGTTAAATTATGATAGACCAAAAACAACTAGAGAATGTGGAATTTTTAAATATTTGGATAGCATTGTAACAAATGATGGAAGATGTACTTCTGAAATTGAATGTGGAATTGCTATGGCTAAAGCTGCATTCAACAAGAAGAGGGCTCTTTTTACTAGCACATTGGACTTGGAATTGAGGAAGAAGCTAGTGAAGTGCTGTATTTGGAGCACAGCTTTATATGGTGCTGAAACTTGGACGGTTCGGACAGTAGATCAGAAACAGCTGGAAAGTTTTGAAATGTGGTGCTGGAGAAGGATGGAGAAGATCAGTTGGACCGATCATGTGAGAAATGA
>Ga0136643_10010266_pt1 | contig 13821 bp, 3 predicted proteins | sample TergutLab28metaG_FD_96883 | JGI IMG/M metagenome (GOLD analysis project Ga0136643, IMG submission 96883) | Labiotermes labralis P1 segment gut microbial communities from Petit-Saut dam, French Guiana - Lab288 P1 (version 3) (version 3) | ecosystem: Host-associated > Arthropoda: Insects >...
ACAGCTCATGCATATAATCATCAATACAGATGCATAAAACACCAAAACATACCACACACAAAATGTTCAAGAACCACAGGACACCACACGCTTGCAGGAACACACTCACTCACAGCCACACACAACACATAATATAGGTATAACACTTACCACTAGATAAATAAATTAACACATAAACCTCTATCATTACAGCCTACACAATAACGCAACAAGTACTCGCTAGCTCCTGAAGATGGATGTATTAACATCCGAAACATGTTGAGCAGTAGATAATAAAGCAAGTGTCATCAAGTTGGTCAACCCTTATTCAAAAATCCCAGAGGACTTTATTCTTCACGTAGTGTCCTATTGTATTACAGTTTGTATGTTCACCAATGGCTCTGAATCAAGTGAGGGGAAAGCTCGAGAAGTTGCAGTACACCATCAGGGCAGCTGACTGTGAATTCATTCCAAAGATGCAGGTCACTCTGAATGATGCTGACCTTGATACCGTCAAAAAACTGTGTGATAAATTGGCAGAAATACCAGATGTTGTGAGACTATATGATAACATTGCATAATGCATTGCGTGACTAGTTTAAGAATGGATAAGATTATTGAATTTGGAGGATTTTTAATATACAAGTGACCAATTACTGATAGCTTTTATTAAGTAATGCATATTAGAACACTTGTGCTTCCTTTCCAGTCCTGCACTCATTACTTACTGTCATCCCAGTACCCACTACTGCCTGTTGACAGAGCATGCATTACCCATCAAAGAGCAGAATGGGCAAGCCCCATAAATGGTTCAAACACAGTGCCAAGAAGAGTAATCTCTTAACCCTGCTGAGAATCAAATTTTGATCATCCAATGCACCATTCCCTTGCCACTGTACTGACTGAGCACCTCCCAGCTCAGACTTGAAGTTATGTTTTATTAAGTAATACCCAGAAGATGCACCACAATTTGAATTATAATTGGTCTTTTGTTTGTGACTGATGTCAAAGAACCTGTTTTGCATTTCTGCAAACAAATGTTAATACATTTCACACTAGAAGCTGAATTTCTGTCTTCTGACTACTTCTATATAATAGAGGCCCATATAACAAGGAAGTCATAACAGTGTGAAAAAATGATGATGTAACAGATACTTACTGCAGGCAATTTAGAGCCTGGAAATATATTAAATGGCACAAATATCAGTGAATATTTGCAGTTATCTCACTGTAACCAGTGAAAACATGGAAGAAACGTCAAAAACATAGAAAGGTTTTTATCAGTTTGATGTTTTAATTAACTAATCTCCAGAAGTACATCCGCTGTGTATACATCTGTACAAGAGAGCCTTTAAAATTTAGATTCATCAATTGCCATAACCTGGTATCTTGTATAAATTTGATCCTCTAAATCTTATAAGTGATGGATCTACTAACTGTGCAAACACAGAAGGCCTCATGTTTCTTCTACTTATATCAATCTTTTCAAAGCCAGTAACTTCAATATTAGCACCACCACTATTCTGCACAATAGTATTACAGACGTCTTCTTTCTGTTTTGGATTAGTTCTAGCCTCTTTTGAATTTTCAGCATTGTGAGTTGTGTCATTTTGTTTGGCGTTTTCAGATTTCTGTTCATTTGTTTCAGTATCCTCCTGCTCTTGAATCCTTTTATTTTCTTCACATTCTAATTCCACACTCACACAACTTTTATTCAGGATTTTCCCTTTTTTCTTCTTTTCCTTTCCTACAGTGGTGCTGCAATTCACAAAGACACACTTTTCACTACTGACTGACAGTTCTTCACAGTTCTTCCTATCACAACTCATAGCTTCAGTTTCTTCTAAATTATATCGCACAAGTTCATGTTCTTGAATCTCAGGCGTCTTTTCATCTTTACCGTGCTTTTTCTTCTTTTTCTTTATCTTATGATTTCTAGTTTCTTCTTCCACAATTTCATGATCTTTCTTATCAATGTGATAAACTCCAGTATCTCTATCAACCGATTTCCTACAATGTTTCAGCTTCCTGGATGAATCCTTTTTGTGTACCAAATTATCTACTGTTACTGCAACATGGTGATAGTCCACAGATTCATTGTTCGCATGAAGTGAATTCTTTTCACATTTGTTTTTAGATGGGTAATAGACTTCAGGAACAAAACTCTCGAACTCACTCACTCTCTTGCCTTCTTCAGTTATTTCATCCTCATCTTTCATTTTCATTTCCTGTTTCCATTTCATTTTCTTTTTCTTACATTTCAACCCACTGCTACTCTCACCATTCAATATTGTTATCTCATTTTTGTCTGCTTCAACTTCTTTCCCATGTGCATCTGTACATTCAGTGTCTTTTTCTTTCCATTTCTTTTTCCTTTTTCCTTTATTGTTTTCAGCATCACAGGTGTTCATGTCTTTTTCATTGTATGATTCTTTAATACTTAATCTTCCATCCTGTTTCAATATTTCATCTTCCTTCAGCAAATGTTCTTCTGCCACTTGCTCTAGTTTTCTTTTCTTGCCCTTGTAATTAAAGTAACTGACACTATCATTCATATTATTTCCACCTGTTCCTCGCGAAACTTCCTTTCCAGCCTTATCTTGATTTTCTTTTTGTTTCCTTTTTGTTGTACATTCTTGCATGAAGCTATTGCCTTTCTGTTCACTGTGATACACACTTTTTTCACAATACTGATCAGAGTCTGTTTTTTCATCACCTTTTTCATCTTCCTGCAGCAAATATTCTCCTTCATTTACTTCCTCATCCATTTTTCTTGACTTTCTCTTACACTTGAAACCATATGCACTACCATCATTCAGTATTAACTCATTTTCTTTTGTTTTTTGTCCATTAACTTTTTTTCTCTGGCTATCTGGCCTTTCAGCATTCTTATGTTTTTGTTTCCTTTTTGTTCCTGTTTCAGCTCTGCAGTCTATCCTCACTTCTTCTTTCTGTTTTTCTGCATGACTCTCTTCAGGTGCGGTATCCACATTTCTATACTTCTTTTTAGTGAAGTAATCGCTCATGTTGCCCCCATTTATAGTTGTTACTCCATACAAATTGTCTACTTTTCCTATAACAGTGTCCATGTCATTTTTACTTTCCCTAATACTGCTGTTATCTGTAATATGACTGGATTTCTTAACACCAAGAATACAAGCCAGATCCTTATCACTGTAATTGGTTAAGTCCTTCCCACGTGTGAACTTCTGATAACTAGAACAGCAAGACAGAAATATGTATTATGCTACAGCACATACACCTTATGCACTTAAATAACTCACCGCCATTTTACAACAGTTTCGAAACTCCAAATAGGTGTTTCAAATACCATATTTACACAGATACAGGCTCCATGCATGCAAGGTCCACACCTTGGTTTTTAAAAGGTGAAACAGGGAAATTCAATTCCCTGCAACAATACCCTGAGTAACCATTCATAAACAAACGTGACAGGCTTGTGTGAGACAGCCGATAAATTTTTTTTTGTCTCTTTCACGATACCACCTAGTCTTTGGAGACTAACTAGGTATTTTATTCTCTCCTAAACTGTTACATTGTCTATTTGCTGCAGGCGTCGCCCAACGGTTCAGCCTGCTTTATTCTGGCTCCTCATCATTCTTGAGGTTTTCTAGACCACACACAACGACGCATCACAATCGGTAGGACTCCTCTGGACGAGTGATCAGTTCGTCGCTGAGACCTCTACCTGACAATACACAACACTCACAACAGACCAAGCATCCATGCCCCCAGTGGGATTCGAACCCACAATCTCAGCAGGCGAGTGGCCGTAGACCTACGCCTTAGACCACACGGCCACTGGGACTGGTGAGACAGCCGATAAATGGTGCAAGTAGTTGAAGTTAGCAGATTAAGAAATGATCAAAGTTTGTACTACATCCATTTATATTTTATCCTTTCTTGAGGTTTTATTTTACAATGATGGTACAATCTCCAGTACGAGGTTACCAAAGAAGTAACATCCTCTCACAATATGTCCTTCCACATGACAAAAATGGCAATAAATACTGTCAATATAGCACAATCCGGAGCATTTAGCGGTGTCGTAAATCGGTTCATACCCTTGTGATTATAATAATAAAGATACAGAAAAAAATCCGTCAATCATTTGGACCGAAACATGTAATAATCCCCCCTATATTAATAATAAAAACTCCTTAATTGTGACTGACTGATATTTTCCTATATCTTTATCATTTGGTAGTGGTTTGACACTTATGATGAAAAAGACAAAGACAGTTTTGCTGATGATGTAGACTGATTTGTTGGTTTGTCACCAGACATCATACCAACAGCTGAAGAATTTGTGTCCCTAACCTTCAGTGGATGTAATTAAATGTGTAATTAATGGTAACATCATAATTGCTGCACCTAATTTTGGATACAAATTTTTAATAAAATGTGCAAACCGTTTGGATTTTGAAGTACCTGCCAGGTGAGGGCAATGCAGGAAAGGCTCCATGAATTTTATAGTGAGCATTAGACCTCTGTGAGCAATCAGCTTCACACACTGGCTGCTCTTAAACTCGGAGAAAGCCTGCAGTACTTGTTACATAGGAGACTACATAAAACACATGGACTTGAACATGCAGTAATAATATACCGACTCCAGTACTGACTGCATAAACAGTTATCAAGTACACAGTCAGTAATGAATGAATATGTTGGCAGCAGTATGAACTGTGTATACCTGCAGTTATTTATTTCAGCAGCAGTTATTATTGTTCATTTTAATTGAAAACCATGTTTGCAGCACAGTTCAAGCTACAAAATCCATGTATTTGCACATCTAAATCTCTGAATGTAAAATGTACTCACTGGACACGAGCACGAGACTGTCGAGATCGATTCTCTAGTGATTCATTCCTCTTGTCAGACACTGCAGCATCATGACAGTTGCCCAGTTCAGCCAGCAAGTTCTCAAACTGTGACTGCTGTTCCAGCCATTCCTGACCATGCTCTTTGAAGCCAATACCTGCAACATAAGCTAACCTGATCACACATTCAAGGTCACAATGCAGATCTCTGTGTCTGAGTATGGTATGCCCCTTTTTTATGGTGAAAACAGCTATTAGTTTGGTTTCAGAACTTTCCCTAACCTTTTCAAACATACATATCAAGGAAGTTATTGTCAAAATTTGTGTCAGCTGCCTTTATTATACAATTGATATTAAGCGCAAATTTTTTGTCAACAAACAGCATTTATCCCAATGAGTCTTATCAGTATGAGACTGTTCTGCGTGTTATTACTTCTTTCCACCTTCAATATCAATTACAGCATCAGGAGAAATGGAGGGCATTTAATTTGTTCATGTAGTAACACTATTTACAGTAATGTTACTTCTAGTTTTGTACCTTCATGACCAGCTTTTGTGCTGCAACTGAGTAGAGCCATATGGCACTCCAGAATCAGCCACTAGAGCAAATTAGACAAAAATAAGGACAAGCCCCAAGACAATCAAAAGGAACTGCATGAGGAGTAATCATTACACAAGGGGTTACATTACAATTGATCAGACAAGAAGTTGGAGGGATGACTGCCAACCATGACACTACAATTTGGTTGACTTAGGGAGCCAATGAGGAAGAGATACTGATTTGACAGACTGACGCTACAATTTGGTTGACTTAGGGAGCCAATGAGGAAGAGATACTGATTTGACAGACTGATGTAGACATAATTACATATATAAGTACAGTATGTCAGTCATTGGCAGCTTCTCACCACATCAAACCTTATGACAGACAGAGTAGGTGTCCAAAATGTTAATTTTGGAACTGACTGTAACAGGGCCTGAGTGCACTTCAATGAATTAATCTGCCATGAAATCATCAAGTCATATATAAAATTGTAATACCCTTCAGCTCAGATGCTAGCACTTACACGTACATTGGATATTGATGTGTATTGCTAAGGATATCTAAACAAGTTCAGAATCTTGTCTAATTAACATCCATAATAAAATATAGGTCTGTAAAACCGTTTAAATACATTTATCATTTAATATTTTTATGCAGGAAAATTTCACAGGGATACATACACAATGGCACATTATCCACTTCTGACTTATCCTTGGCAGTGTGCCTCTCCATTACCACAATAATCAAGATCTGCACTTACAAAAGAGTACAGTACAACAGAAAAGTGACAATATAGGCTGGTGAATTATTGTCTGCTCTTTCCAGACTTTTCTCAAACAAGACACTTGACCATTAGCTGTGCAGTAAATGTTTATACACACATACATGCACAGGAAATTTTACACTTTTACAAGAGAAGGTTGGTGTTTGTTTCAGGCATACAAAGTGTAACAGTTTAAAATCACGTATAATTCTTTTTGTACTCTAAACCTTGAACTTGCTACTGACAATTGTTTATACAAGAAGATGACCCTGAAGGTACATCGTTTGCATGCAAATTATATGGAACTTGTTCATCAACAGACAGCACTATTACAACAGTTACACGCCTTTAACACCCTGCTAAAATGATGTAAATTACAGTAATAAATTAAATACAACTAATAACAAACCAAAGAACCAAATGGGAAGAAAGTCATCTGCTGAAATGATAAAAACATTAAATGCTCATCCATTTCTAAGAAGTTTAAATTGTTTAGCTGGAGTTGACATACAACCAACATTCAAACTATTCTCATTGAGATTCTCTTTGGTTTTCCCACCTCTTGCCATTTCATTTTATTCCACAATACAAAATAACTCCCTCTTTTTCATTCAATGATTAATAATCTTGCAATTTCAAACTTCCTTAATAAATTACTTGGAAATACATGATCATTTCAGTGACCAAAAAGAAGAGAGTTTTGATTATGCACCAACATGTATTACTGCCACATGCATAAACTCAGCTCACACACTTACATGTCTTGTCATTCTTATATGCTACTTTGATCTGTTCCGTGATGCCCTGCTCCTTTGCTCCCAACCCAAGGCCTGGCTTCCACCCCATCTTCTCCAGCATCTGCTGACCAAACTTACAGGCATCTGTAAGTAACCACATCAAGGGATATGATTATTGCATATATCCTTACACTTGGTACAGTTTGTATGAAGGTGACTAACCTTCAGCAAACTCCAAATTCGGTGACAGATTGAGGAATATGTTTTAGTGTTTTATTCAGCAATGCTACCTGTTACTGACACTGTATAGTATTGATAGTCAAGGATGAATATTAAGGAGCACTGGAGGAATGATGGTGACAAGGCTGAATTGAAGTACAAGAAAGAAACCTGTGCCATTGTCACTTTGTCCATTATAAATTCCATATGAACTGCCCTAGGACTGAACCTAAGTCTCCGTGGTGAAAAGCTAGTGACAAACTGCCTGGCCTGTGGCATGCTTGAATATAAAGATGCAAACTAGAAGAACCTACCACCAACCACAACAATTGTAATTTTATTCCGTACAAACTATGTCAACTATATAGGAAGCGCTTTAACTATATCTTAATTAGTAACTTTTAACTCCACATATACATATATACACAACTGATATCAACTGTGGAACATACTGTTGCAAGTAAGGAGAATGGCCTAGAAGTGAATGCTGAGAAAACGAAGTATATAGTCATGTCTCAAGATCAGAATGCAGGACAAAATCACAATACAAAGATATAATAAAGCCTTTGAAAGGATGGGAAAAACTCTAACAAATCAAAAGTCCATTCAGGAAGAAATTAAAGCAGACTGAAGACTGAGAATGCTTGCTATCACTAAGTGTAGAATCTTTTTTGTCTTCCAATTTGCTACTCAAAAATATGGAGAGTAAGATACGCAGAACTACATTTTTGCCTGTTGTTTTGTATGGGTGTGAACTTGGTCACTCACATTCAGGGAAGAATGCAGGCTGAGACTGTATGAGAATCGGGTGCCGAGGAGGATATTTGGGACTAAGAGGGCAAGGTAACAGGGTGTAGAGAAGACCACATAATGAGGAGTTTAATTATCTGTACTCCTCACCAAATATTATTCGGGTGATTAAATCAAGAACAATAAGATTGGTGGGGCATGTAGCATAAATGGGGGATAGTAGAGGTACATACAGGGTTGGGGTGAGGAAACCTGAGGGAAGGAGACCACTTGGAAGACTTAGGAGTACATGAGAGGATAATATGAAAATGGATCTTCGGGATATGGGCTGGATTGATCTGGTTCAGAAGAGTGACAAGTGACGGGCTCAAGTGAATGCAGTAATGAACCTTCAGGTTCCATCAAATGTAGGGAATATCTTGAATAGCTGAGAACCTGTTAGCTTCTAAAGAGGGACTCTGCTGCATGGAGTTGGTTGGTTGGTTACTTAGTTAACATACTACACGTTATGAAACTTTGTATATTATATTGCACCTTTTGTTGCTGGTTTTAATAGTGGCACAATGTACTTGTTGACACTGGTCTACTTCTACCAAAACAGAGTAGTGTCTTTATTAGTATTAGTATTTTATTAAACATTCATTAAATTCATACAAGGGTTAACCAAATCCCTTAGATATAGAATTTGTCATAACCAATGAAACGCATAGTGCAATAACAAAATATATGTGCCATAAAAAGCACAAGTCTTCACAAACCAGAAAACAAGTATATAAAAAAATGACAACTGTAAATGAACGCCATATCAATAACACATAATATACAGAAGTTTCTATTATTAAAATATCAACTTTATATATATTTGATATTGTGCATTTGGTTGGTATAATAAACGAATACATTGATCAGAAATGCATGGAATGAACTACTTTAAAATAACTGGGTTTACAAAGATACAAGTTATCAAAATTAACTAAGGGATCCAAAAGTACAAATGATTTAAATAAGATTAGATTCGGTTCCTTCGTAAACACCTAGTATAGATGTCGAAAATGGGGTCGGGGGGAGGGGGGGGGTCAAAATCGCATGGGATACATTTATGTACCGATTAAACAAGTATTATACACGTGCGTGACGGGCAACTCTTATATAGACATGTGTTGGGTTCGGTTTACGGGTATGTTTTGTCGGCGGAGAGCATGAAGTATGCACTGGCCATTAACGCCCTGCTCTGAAATAAAGCAACATGCCATCAGTTCATAGCCCTACAAAACAACAGTAAATTTGACACTGTTGTATATTCAATGACATTATCACATGGCAGCATTTTAGGTTACTTACCTCTACTCCAAACATTTCCACAAGGATTTAATGACCATCTTTCGCGTTTCCGTCTCTCGGCTAGCATATTATAATTCAATTGGATGTGTAACTTAAGTGAGCAATATACGCCTAAAATAGCATTCTTAATATACTGTCTATTCTCAATACATTACACCTCCACTTTTTGGAACGGAACATTCCACGGTTCACCACCGGACGGCAGCCGCGTGTTGTCTTTGCTAAATTCACTCAGTGTCCTGTGAAATAAATTATAATACAGAAAAAAAGTAGGCCACAGCTTTGTTAGCTCTAATCGACGTTGTTTTTTTTAATTATTGTTGAGATCACAATGTTATGAATAAAATTAAGGTTGCGATATATATTGCTGAGACATAAATTTTGACCTGTGACCTGGATAATCCGTGGTTGTGACGTCAGTTACGACGGAATGTTGGTAGCGCAAGTAAGTAGGCGTGCTTGGTGATGTTATTGTTCGCAAGTACGTTGTAATCCGTACGTTGATCTATATCCCAAAGTAGATAATTTGTGATCAGGAATACGTATGATCTGTGTTCTGGAGTGATGGGATACGGCGAAGAGATGATCTGTGATTGATAAGTACTGTGGTGGCAGTTGCAGATAACCGGCGGCAGTGGTAGCGTGATATCCCCGTGCTTGGTTCTGTTGATATGATGGTGAAGGAGTCGGTGCAAGACCGTGATAGTACCATAAAAAAGCGCCGTAAAGGCGGTAGTAGCAATACATCTGCAACTTCAGCAAAAGTCCCCGAAGGCGATGTGTATAAGGTTTGTGAGATATGAATGACAAGTGTCATTAGATACCTGTATGTAGCTTGATAAAACATTATTCTGTTAGTGTGTCAGTAGCTTATTGCAGCAAGACCTACAGTAAACAGAGCTGGTATTGAGTAACTGAGATCCCAATTTTGCATTCAGTATGGTTCATGTTACTTATAATTTCTAGCCTCAATAATTAACACACTGTAATTGCATATTTTCACCTTTCATGATTCAGTTCTGAAGATGATAAAGTTCGGTCAGATGTTGTTGGAATAGTATAATTAGCTGAAAATACATAAAATAAATGTTGCACTGATGGTATGAATTTCATTGAACAAAATTCCACTGTATGATGATCTTCACTACCCCTGCTGCATATGTGCCACTTATTGCATGTTTTTGCCATATTTAATTGGGCTTAGTTAAGCACCAACCTGTCAGTGCTAAGGCCTGGGTTCAGTCTCAGGCTACTCTATGTGGGATTTGTGGTGAACGAAATGGCACTGGCACTTTTTTTCTCCAGGTATTTTAGTTTTTCTCTTTCATTATACCACTGGTGCTCTATGTTTGTTCATTTATACCAACACTGATGCTTTTTAACATCAACAGATGAGAGCATTGTTAAGTGCTTAAAATATAAAGTGTCAGTTTGCTACATTATAGCCCACTGAAACCCTACCATGAGTTGCTGGATATGCTTCATTGTAGGTTATCGTCTCTTCTTGGTTTCAGAATGTAATTGAGTTTGAGGAAGCTGAGGCTTCTGCTCGGGATCCTGAGAAGGATGTGGTTCTGTTTCGTAAAACATGTGATGATATTCGTAAGCTGATGGAACAAATTGCTGAGCTGAAAGCAAAGAATGCAGGTGTGAATAGTGAGCAGATACTAGCAGAGATAACAGAAAATCGTGTCCAAGCTTCGTTGTTGTTTGTTGTGTTAAAAAAGTTGAATCGCCTGGAGAAATTCCGTACAAAAATGTCACGAGACACCTTAAATCGTGAGAAGCAGCAAGTGGATAGTTACCATCTCCAATTACAGAACTTGCTTTATGAAATCTTGCATCTCAAGAAGGAGGTGACAAAATGTCTCCAGTTCAAGTAAGTGTAATGTGAAGCATGGAACTTTTACTGTTCTTTGTACTGATTTTCCATGCCCCAAATACAGTTATGTTTTATTTGCAAAAAACTTTGGCTTTATGTCTCAATAATATTTGTTTTTCTCTCCCTGTGTAAAAGGAAATGGAACCTACAAGAGAAATTAAGAAGACAGGCATAAAGAATTTACAAGCCTTTCCTGTTACATTCTAACTTCCTTGGAGGTCAGGGGACACCATATGAATGAAATTTTCAAACTAGGTTGGCTGTTTGGATTTGTTGGACACACCTTCCTTACACTTCCAAAATCTGCTGTTTGTTTCAATTTTCTTCTGAGGAGAGTACTGTAATGATCTAATCCTACAAGTGACATGCTTGCCAGCTAGATTGGTGGAATAGAATGTACAGTAATTTAATTAATTGAATCAAAATCTCATACAATTTCAAACACTGTACAACTGTTCTATGTAAGAGACATATTAACTGAACTTATATTACACCTAACAGTACAATGATAGCATTGTACAGTTTTATTATTCTTTGATGTGCCCTTCTACATGTTTTGACTAACTTTAGCCATCTTCAGGGAGGTTATTAACAAAAAGGCATTCTCATTTTGATATGAAAAGAACATATCATAGTTATCTGTGTGTAGTAATTACAATATCAAATAGTTGAAATATTTTTCAGTATTATATGTATATACAAGAGGAGCAGGGGTAGCGTAATTAGTATAGCAACAGTGTTGCAGGCTGGTTGGTCCAGTGTTTGAATACCAGTAAGGATGAGAGATTTTTCTCTTCTCAAAAACATCCACACTGGCTGTGGGGCTTTGTCCTGGCGGTAAAGCGGTTGAGGGGTGAAGTTAACCACTCATTTCCCTCTTGTGCCAAGTTTAAGAATGAGCGGAGCTATACTTCTGCTCCCGCTATATGCCTTCCTGGAATAAACAAGGAAGACGTAACCTTTTTTACCTTTTAGGTATATACAAGATAAAGTGGGGTTCAGACATTAATTAAGAGTGTGCAGGTCTTCTGAAGAACCATTTCTTCTTATGCATTATATTATTTACACTTATTCTGGAACCAAATATCTGTGTATGTACAGTCACCTTCATTCATGAATTAGGAGTCCTATGAAGATAATTGGATATAATTAAAGCATCATTAATGGTGTAGTGTTCAAATTACTTTTGGTGTTTACTGTAATACAGCTCACTGAATTATGCACGCTGTGTGTAAGTACTATATGTTGTGTAGTGGTGTACGATCCATAATAAACCAATCTAGACTGAACCTGTTTACATAACCTTACCTAATTTTTTTTGACGTTTTGCTGACTGTGCATCTCAGTATATTTATCTCAGTAATTAACCAACTTGATGCACAACATGTTTGTTTTACAATAAGTTTATTTCATGCCTCTACATGTTTTGAGCACATATGCTCATCATCAGGAGGTCAAAATTGCATTACACAGCCTCTGGTATCATCACACCTATAGGTGGTCGTCTCATGCACAGGTTGCACAAAACCTGCAGGTTTTGTGCAACCTGTGCACGATGATGAGCACATGTGCTCGAAACATGTAGAGGCATGAAATGAACTTAATGTAAAACAAAAATTTTGTGCATCAAGTTGGTTAATTACTGAGATAAATAACCTACCTAGATGTTATGTCTTTGTGTTCCAACTGAATATCATGCACCATATCACAGAGGGGGTTGTGTTCTGCTGTGTTTTGTTCATTGGTTAAAATAGCCCAATAATGGTAAAATTGAATACGGAAGATCTCTAGACTGTTCATGCATAAACCTCTTCAAGCTGGCTGTATTAATTTCATGATATGCTTCAGGACATAATCACATTGTTGACTGAGTAAGTGTTGTGCATGGCAGTTTAAAATAAGGTATCAAGAACACCAAAGATACATCAAAATAATCCACATTCTGCCTCTGTGCAACACCTAATCTTTAGCATGAGTATCACCTGATGCCTGAGACCATGGAATTAATACAACCCGCTCAAAAAGGTTTGTGCATGAACAGCCTAGAGAATTTCTATATTGAGTTGTACCATTATTCGGCCATTTTAATCAATGAAGAAATCACAGCGGAACACAACTCTGTGATATAATGTATGATATTCAGTTTCAACACACACGCATATAACATAGAGACAGAACATCTGTGTAGGCTTTGTCAACAGGTTCAGTCTAAATAGTTTTATCATGGGTCATACACTGCTACTCATCGTGTGGCATGTACACACACACACATTACACAATTCTGTACTTTTTTGTCAGCTCTATTATAGTGAAAACCAAAATTAATTTGAATACTATACCATTAATGATATTTTAATTATATTCAATTATTTGTACAGGACTCCAGTTCATACACCATTTAAGATGATTGTACATATAGACATACATGTTTGATACCAGAATATGTGTCAATAATATATAATGTATAAGAAGAAATAGTTTTTAATAAGAACTGCAGACTCTTAAAGTATGTTTGAACCTGATTTTAACTGCATATATATTATATGCTTATAAAATTCGTAAGTGTTTTAACTGTTTGATGTAATTACTACAGACATAACTATGATATGTTCCTACATCAAAATGGAAATTACGTTATGTTAATAACCTTCTTGAAGATGGCTAAAATTGACTGAAACATGTAGGACCATACACAGTAGAATAATAAAATTGACTGAAACATGTAGGACCATACACAGTAGAATAATAAAATTGACTGAAACATG
>Ga0136643_10010269_pt1 | contig 13819 bp, 6 predicted proteins | sample TergutLab28metaG_FD_96883 | JGI IMG/M metagenome (GOLD analysis project Ga0136643, IMG submission 96883) | Labiotermes labralis P1 segment gut microbial communities from Petit-Saut dam, French Guiana - Lab288 P1 (version 3) (version 3) | ecosystem: Host-associated > Arthropoda: Insects >...
GATGAGGACGACCACGGACCTCTGGAACACCAGAGAACATCGAGGCTGTCAGACGGTCCGTTTTGCAGTCTCCCAGGCGCTCTGCACGCAAACAACGGCCACCACTTGCAAGATATTCTTTTTCAGACTATGTGATTTAAAACTTCCCATGTTGTAGTTTCAGAATCCAAAAACAAAAATATTTGTACCTCGAATAGTTTTTTTGTTATTCACCTTAAAATTTAGGGAGGTTATTTTGCCCCACCCTGTATTACCAGGCTGTTACCTCGGGAAGTGGTAACTGTTTAGAACAGTAAGAAGGACACTGGTGACATGCGGCTGTGATCTTCACACCGAGTCGTACGTAATAAGGTCAGAGGTCAAGCTATGTCAATTCTTAAGGCCATAAGTTAACGGCAATAAGCACTCAAAACCATAGCAGCTGCTGGCAGTCTCGATACGTGACAACCTGACGCAGCTGTCAGCACCAACACGCGGAAAGGTTCCAAAAATGATTGGACGTACTTTCCGTACTGCCAGCCTCAATATCTTACAGCAGGCAGTACGTACACAACTTGCGTTATTTAATGGGTGAAATACCGTGTTAAACGACTTTCTGACAAACGTTAATAGCCTGCAGCATATCTTCAATACGGACACTAAAATAAGCGAACAGCACATTTCATTGCACCGTTAGTGTCACAAAATGTTTATGTATGTCTCGTTTGCTTAGAACAAACCACACCGAGACTCAGGTCTGTTTTACAATTCAGCTGGCCACCTTTACATGCGCGCTACACTTTTCGGCCTGTACTTAAGCCATCCTCAGGCATGTGAACGCAAGCACCAGATACAACAAGCATCAAACGGGCAGATTTTTGTTGTATCTTCCTTCGTATGGTTTTTGTGTTCACGTGCCTGAAGATGGCCTAAATACAGGTCGAAATATGTAGCATACATGAAAGGGTGACCAGCTGAATCATAAAACAAACCTGTGATATATTAGACTGAATAAGTGTGTTTGTTCAGAAATAAACACGACGGGATGGCTTCCATAAAGATCGTTACAGCTACTTGAACACACGGAATTCAGACTTAAACCTCCCAAAACGCCACTAATAAAATGTTGATACAAAAAAAGGGCCTTTAGACGATTATCGACAACAGCTTTCGATTTATTTGAATGTGAAATTCTCTTTTACGTAGTTATTTGAAACAAAAGAATCTATATGCAACTGGAACTGGACGTGACCACGTGGCAAAGCAAGGTCTTCCCTCACGGTACATTCCAGGTTAGCTTTCAGTATCTGATGTTGGCATCAAAAGAATTACTAACGACAAATTCGACACAGATAGGAACTTTTTCTAATCGCGCTACTAATAGGTAAAGGTCACCCCATGACACGCAGGAACAGGGGGGCGGTAGAGTATAGCTCCAACCCACTGGCAGTCCTGCACTAGAAGTAATGGTTGTCAGCACCACAATGACGGGCCTGGACTGACAGACAAAAACCACGGACTACCAGCCAGCATACTTCGCGTTCCCTTACCCCTACTTAACCCTCACGGTTATTACGACAGGATGTCAGTGAATTGGCAAGATAGCGGTCGTGGCCAAATTTACACCATCAAAACGCAGCATATGATTCTATTAATAAAGAAAACGACAGGATCCTTAAGGAGTCGGTAGAAACGAAATTTCAGGTACTGGACCCCTACTTCTGGAAGGACTAACGAGAACCACGGCAGGCTGTGGGCCGAGTTTACAACCAGGACCTCCCCAGTACGAAGCACATGTGGCAACTGCCACAGTAGGCAGACATCGTGGGAAGCCCGAAGCTGGTCGGGAGAAATGCCAGGGCGGTTGACATTTGGACCAACTGTCCTGCAGACTGCGTGCAACGTTCACTGGCCCAGATGCAACAGCATGCGGGGGTCAATTCCCTCTAACAGCAGTTAACTATAGCTTAATGATAAACGGTAAAGTCCCTGTGCGCAGCATGGAGACATGTCGGCCGAACACAGGTATGACTCCAGTCATTCGTAATCTAGGCATTAGATGGAAGTGAGTAAACAGCTTCAGGAATAGGCCACTTGACCCCGTAAGGGACTGGGTGGGCCCCAGAGCAGGTCTGGATGATCTGGTTATGCCCTTGCCGGACCGTCCAGCCCACAGACTAGTCACTATACTGAATGAGCTATCGTGACTCCCAGCACAGCGTTATTCTTTACTTCCCTACGACTAAACTGAAGTCACGACACCAGACGAACAAATGGCTGCTGCGAAGATGACAGCAAGAGAACTGAACCAAACGCTCGGAAGCTGAAACGACCTCGACGGACGATAGCCTTGTGGGTGAGGAGGGGGAAAGGTTCTCACAGACATCACATACTTTACAGAAAGAATGACAGGGCTGTGAAATCTTTTCAGGCAGCGCCCTCTCGTCCTTCTGGTAAAGGTGCTGTGGACTGCAGGCATATCTGAAGTTGAAACTTGGCGGCAGCGTCAAGTGGAGCTCCTCTCAGTAGACAGCAGAGGAAAGACGCTGATCACGGGATGAATTCTGGCATTAATTCTGTGCAGCTGGCAACCATTTCCGAATTTGAACGCCGCTACATACAGGGTCATTACTTGACCTGACAGCCTTTACGGGACAGTTCTGTCGGTTCGCGTATCGTATTACGTTCAGTCATCGGACCGGCGAAATACGGGACGTTAAGTGACAAAAACAATACTTGTCAGATAAAATACGGACCGTGCATTTAAATCCAGCTCTTATCTCACAGGGCAACACACTGCAGTTCCAGCAGGAAGTAAACGGGGTTCTCTGCGAGATTACAGGGACATATGTTTTGTGTGGAAAGAATGCAGAGGATAAACAGTAAAGCGGATAATACGTGCATAACAAGGAGGCTTAGAAGTGATAATATGCACTGAATAAATCCTCTGCCCAACACTTGTCCTGGTGCTACAACCTGGCAGGTGACCAGATCTCATAGCAAAGAAGAACCAACCACAAACTACGCATTTCGGCTACAACGCACGCTAACACACGGCCCAGCTACATTTGGCAGTCTGGAGGTCAATCCACACTGGGTGGTCCCGGGTTCGAATATGCGGGGATCACCGACTCACCTGGTTTGGCGGGCGTAAGGGGGCGCATGGTCAGACATGGGTCCAGCTGACGTCATGGCGGCAAAGGTGCCAGAAGCATCAAAATCGTCGAAGAAGTCTGATGGCTCTGGTGACGTCACAATCGAAGGCTTCTCGGACTCGAAGAAGGTGACTCGCACCTTCTTGCTCGGCTCGGATCTGCAGACAAAATGAAAATATGGGTGTGAAACTTGGTCTCTCGGCCTGGGGAGAAATACAGGTGAAGGGTGTTTACTAAAGGCTGCTGGGCAGAACATGTGGGTGCATGGGAGGTTGTGAAAGGTTATGGTGATAGCCTCACAGTATGCACTCCTAACGAATTACTGTTAGAGTGATGGAGGCGAGAAGGGGCCAGGGACAGGCGGGGGATGTACCGTGTTTGGTGGGGCTGAGAAATCGGAACTGAATGCGAGATTCTAAGGTATCACATCACAGCAGCGTAGCTGAAGATTCAAATATTCTGGAATGTGACTCACTGTCATTAGTCTGGTAGTTCCCGATGTTTCGGAAGATCGCGGTGTCATCATTTTCAGGGTCACGTAGTCAAGCAACACTCTTCAAGCTGCCTGACCCTGAAGTTGACGGCACCGCGATCTTCCGAAACGTCGTAAACTCTTTACCTAACGACACTAAACGTTCCCGAAGACTTGAAACAGCAATTCACACAAAATTTAGAGAGAAACTTCGAGGGAATAACAACTTTAAGGACGCAGACGTATGTGGGAGAAGTGGAGTGGACTGATCTGGCTCAAGACTGGGGTAAATTAACACAAATACATGCTCGTGTTCCATGACATACGGTAAATTTCTTGACCAGTTAAGCGACCAACAGCTTGGCACAAAAAATTACTGGCTCACTGACCGATACACGTCAAGTGTGACGCGGCACATCGCACCAAACCTGACGATATAATTACGAAAACACCCTCTAACAGCGGAACACTCTAACCTGAAAACGCAAGGAAACGTCTTCTGATATCACCCACCGCTACCTGCATCTCACACGGCCATGCCGACAAAACCGGACACCTCAGGGCCATCTAAAATTGCAACATAAGTAAGTAATTTACGTTCTGCCTCATACTAAACGCACTGCGTCTCCATTCCAGAGACTAACCGGGTTGTGCTGTTTACGTGGGTAATCGCTATTTATGCCGCAATCATGTGAGACATAAACAAACTTTGTTTGGAGAGGGCCTAGATGTGTAATATTAAAACTTGTGGTGTGCATGTGTGTGTGTGTGTGTGCGTGTGTGGTATGTGTGTGTGTGTGTGATGGTGTGTGGGTGGGTGTGTGTGTGTGTGTGGTGTAAGTGCGTGTGTTTGTGTGTGCGTGTGTGGTATGTGTGCGTGCGTGTGTGGTATGTGTGTGTGTGTGATGGTGTGTGGTGTAAGTGCGTGTGTTTGTGTGTGTGTGTGTGCGTGTGTGGTATGTGTGTATGTGTGCGCGTGTGTGGTATGTGTGTGATGGTGTGTGGGTGTGTGTGTGGCGTGCGTGCACTGTGCCTTAAACGCCCAAGACGCCAGCTCGTAATGCACGTCAACAGTGACGTCAGCATCACATGGCCGCCATCAGTGATCGAACATGGCGGCAGCAGCGCTTTTGCTGCGGGCGGTTTTGACCGACTTAACAGAAATCAGAGTACCTTCTCTTTGATGTCCTGACATGACAGATGTTCCAAACATTACTCTCTGCCATGTCTGAAGGTCTGTTTGGCCGATCTGACATGACCAATCAACGCATTGATTATTCGAATCACGGTTTCAAATTTTTCTGCCTCCCTCTACAGAATAATGCCTAGGTCCCAAGGCGCAGATGGTCCTTGATGACAGACCAACGTTATAAAAGTACAGCCACTTTCTGAAAGAACTTAACGATGGAAAAAAGCCACCGAAAAAAACGTCAAAATACGTTATTTTGTGCTGCTGTATTTTGAACAAACTAAAACAATGCCCGTTCTCTGCCCTGCATATAGATTGTTCTCCTTGCAAGTTTCACAACATATAGTGACAGAAACTTCAGAGCAGTGACGTCCAGGTTTTCTTTTTTTTGTGGCCAAGGGCCACAACCATTCCTATGGGCTGGTTCGCGGGCCGCGGGTATGGAACCCATAATTTAAAGTAATAAAACCAATACATTCAATGTACAACGTGAATTCGAATCCGAAATACCGTAAGAACTCTACCACCTTCGCACACCATTTCAACAGCAGCAGCTACCTTACACGTTCGTACGAGTACGGAATGAATTTCATAATGTGTGTGTGTTCTGTTGTTCTCTATTAGGTCCGTAAATGGAAACAAAAACATGGATGGTTTATCAAAATGGGCGGATTATGGGCGGGTGCTTGCCATTCGTACTTCTAACTCTGTGACACACACAGACTTTACACAGGCGACTTAATCGGTTTCCCTATTCTTCACGGCCACAAGGTACTTCCTCGCGGCATTAGGGCCATTCACACACAAACCCATCGCCGATATCCCGCCCTTGGATATTATCAACACAAAACTTCGGAAGTCCCCGTACACGTCATGAAGGTGTATTGAGGGAACAGAGGTAGCGCTCCAAATAATTCTTGAACTCAACACGATACTTGCCTGTTACCGAACACTCGATCACCCGGCACCTGCCATACAACAACAAACCGACGTGACCTTACCGTGTTCCAGTGCGACAACGACGTGAAGGTATTCCGATACGCAGCAGGAAACCCAACGCTGTCACGCGGGTGGCAGACAGCAGTCACGATGCACATGTTGCCTTAGCCGGTGGAGCCAATGCAAATACAGGCCTCATACGCTGCTCCCTGGCGGCTAGGGAAACAAGCGTTACAGCTGATGCAACGCAAGTATTTTTCTATTTGGATGCTGGTGGACTTCTGAAAAAAGCATCACTTTTGTTGGAAGGTTCCCAGGTTCCGTCCGTCCCGTTACGGACGGCTTAAACCAGCGTTTCTCAACCTTTGTGAGACCGCGGCCCGGTCAGTTCTTTTTTCATAAGACGAGGGCCCGGTCCCAACAAATTTACTCGTAAATACCTTTCCATTTTTTTAAAAGTTCATACATTAAACTAACATAAATATTAATCATTACGGCACAATAATAAAGAGTATTAGTACACTTATGTGTACGGTGTGGCATGTTGACAAATATAAAATTACATTTAAATTAGTTACCAATCAATGGACTAATGAAATCTTGTAGCATACTGTAGTCTCCTCACGCCAACATCTGGGTCTGAGTTTTTCGACACATTCACGAATATTTTTCTCCTCAGAATATTTCCACTATAAAACATTTATTCATGAAAATTGCTTAGAAAATTAAAATGACAAATTACAGGAGAACCTCTCGCGGCCCGGTATAATTGATGCCTGGGCCCGGTACCGGGCCGCGGCCCGGCGGTTGAGAAACACTGGCTTAGAGGGTCCAGGATGATGAGTATGTAGCACTGGTGCTATACACAGTGGAAAGCAGTGTGCTCAGAGAGAAGCGTCCCTGGGGCACTCTGTCCACCACAAATCCCACGTTAAGTAGCCCGGAATCGACCCTGGGTTGCTGCGGTAATGCACCGACCAGATGGTTCCTGTTCCCACGTGGCAGCAAGCACAATGAGGTTCCGGTACGAATACCAACCGCTTAACAAATTGTGTGACCACGTGTCAGGGCTCCTGACCGTCAATATGTGGCCATTTCACAACATCCACTGACAACGGGTCAGGCTGCACGACAAATCAACTGGGAAGAGCGTAGAAGTGTCCCCGGCCAACGCAGTACTGCACCGGCATTTGTATTTACGGACTGCAAAAACCCAAGAAGAACGCAGAACAGCCGGTGTTCCGCCCAAGTCCCGAACCGGACACCTACGAAATACAAGCCTACAGTGTTGCCGCTACACCAAACTGCTCGGTTATTTTAATATTAGCCCTTTAAAGACTAAACGTGTCTGTTTTATATAGGGACTCGGTGCGAACCGCGCAGTAAACACTCGACCTTGGTTATAAAAAACCAGTCTGCTAAGATTGTGTAAGGCTGTTCGTTGTGAAACCGTTCAAGACACACACTCCCAATGTTAGCACAACGTAGAATTTTTGAACGTTAAAACTGGTAGCACGTCAAGCAATCGCTAGGCTTTATACGGTTCAAGAAGGTGGTACATATAGATACCAACGTGCTTTGAAGTGTCAAGTTAAGGTGCCCTCGCCGTAGGCAATGTCAGTCCACATGATCCCCCCACTGAAGTCATAAAACTTAACTGTGGTTTATGTCGAAACATACTGCTTTTGCAATAAATGCGAACACAAAGGAACCACCATGCAGACTTCATGTGCCGAGAACATAAAATATGTGCAAAATAGCAACAGCGTCTTGTGATTATTTTTAGTTTTGAGTTGCTGCCAAAGTGCGGGGGGAGGGGGGGGCGTAAAAAAGTGAAGCAGAAGCAAAAACACTTATGACGGGGCACAAAAGTGGGGGGGATACATCTCCACATCTACATACATAATTAAAAATAAATTACGATGCGTTATGTAAGTCACCCAAAACGTATGCGGAATGGAGGTACAGCTCCACGCATTTTTTAAAACACGATATATATGATGAAGCTGAGTGCTCAGTTTCACGCCCTGGCAACTTTATCCCGTGGGAGAGCCCGGTGACCATTTTAGACGACGCTGGATTGGCCCCAAAGCCTGTCTGGACGCCACAAAAAAGAACCTTCCGTAAATCTAATCAAGATTCTGCGGTTACCCCAGTCACTACATTGACTGAGCTACCCCAATTCAACCGTTACAACTACAGTGAATGCAGCAGACTGGCTGGCAGGAAACAGACAAGTCACACACCCACGTTATGCCCCACGTGCACCGTCTACTGTTCCTACAAACCAGCATTTGCATGTCTGACGGGACTTCACACGCTTCAGCTAATTGAGCAAATCAGCAGCTCAATCAACTCCTCTTGTTCCAACAGGACAGTATTGTTAACAAATCGCACAGCGATGATCTGGGTATCAAACAGCACTGTCCTTAACCCTTTACGACACTGGTCCAACGGCATGTGCCGTTTCCTTTCAACATAAAACAACTTACGAACTGACCGCATGCCGTAAATATCAAGCCACGTTCGTTTAGTTCCCAGCAACAGTGCTACAATAGAGGCACAATTGTTCTTACGCTCGACTGCAGCGCTGTTACTTAGGTACGGTGGGAAAACAATAATCACCTGGTGCAGAAAATTTCCACTTTTTTGGAACATGGAATCTGGGTCATAAAAGTTCGCTTTTCTTTTACCTGACGTGCGCACGGAAATGTACACAAAATACTCAAAAGGTGACCATGACTGTCAACAAAAAGGTTTCTGGCCAAATAATAAAAACTGCAGTGATAAATACTGACAATATTTCTAAAGCACCGAACGATGGGTCCGAACTATAGAAAACATGGGTAGGTTTCACCCCTTTCATAGGCCACGAAGGCCTAGAGGGGGAGTAGAGGTATAGCTCTACTCTTCCGAGGACCTCGGCACTAGATGGGGGTGGGGGTCAGCCCCACGCCCCGGCCGCCTCTACCCCCGGGAAAGACCCGGTACCCATTGTACAGGAGACTGGGTGGGCCCCAGGGCCGGTCTAGACAGGTGCGGAAAATCTCGCCCAAACCGGTATTCGATCCCCGGACCGTCCAGCTCGTAGCCAGTCGCTATACCGACTACGCTAACCGGCCCACCTAGAAACACATGTGCATCGATAAATACCAAGAACGGTCTTTCGTCACGTTAGGGCCACGGAAGGACACTATTGAGTGTCTACCAGAGCTACAGGCTTCCCTCCAAACAAAAACGCCCTCAACCTTCCTTGCACCGCGCGGACTCGTTTCGCGGTAAAAATAGACTAATTTACACTGTCCGAACAAGAGCACTTTTGAAGTTCCAGGAACGACAGTTGGTGTTACATCCCGCTGAGAGTGACGAAATTCTGGCGTTTACCGACACAAGGTGCAACCAACCAAATTTACAACTTCCAACAGTCTTCTCAGCATGCATTTCGGGCGGTGAAGGAAACCAAGTTCAAATCAAGCACCACGTTGGCAGTAACCCCATCGCGGGCGGCAGTTAACCTCTTTGTGGGGCTCTGACACCCGAAATTACTGTCACAATAAACAGAGGGTTTCTAAATGCGCCAATAACAATGCTTTAAAGTAAATGTTACTACCTCACAGTGAACACGGTGCGCTCCCATTAACAGGTCTATAGGTTAATGCTGTGTACAGGATAACCAATGTTAAAACTGGTGGCACACCTAGTTACCACCACTCGTTTAGAGAGTTCAGTTGTGCTGCTTGGACCGCACAGCACAGCACAGCACACTTTTCATCCAAACATGTCTTACCAAACGCGTGCAACGCGGAGCAAACAGGAGCAGGGTTTACTTTTCATTCTGAACTATCCAAAAATATATTTTTCAATCAGATGGTAGCCTTCGTGTACAATCCCCCCCGCGAGAAAGCCTTATTCCCCCATCCATGTCTTCAAAGACCGCAAAAAAAAAGGTTCCAAAACCTAAGACCAAACGTGAAGGTGAAGCGAACTTATTCCTGTCCCACGCTTTGAAAGAATATAAGACGATGGAGGTATGGCTCCATTCATTCTTAACGTCAGGAACAAGTAGGAGTGGGCAGCTTCACGGCCCGGCAGCTCTACCACAGGCGAAAGTTGTCCCCGGTACCCACTGAACGGGAGGATGGGTGGGCCCCAGAGCCGGTCTGGGCGCTTACGAGAAATAGAAATATCTCTAGCCCTTTATGGGAAGCGTTACACCACTCTTCTATCGCCCAGCCAGCGGACGAATCACTATACTGACTGAGCTATCCCAAAGCTACAGCAGCAATACGTTTATGTCCTGAGTAGAGAAGCCTGAGGTTCGCATGATGTTCCGGGACTGATCGCCGTACATTAGGTTATGGTTACCATCATTCTGGATGATCTTCCTGTTTCCATTTTCCAGGGTCTTATTCTACCATGAGGTTAGACGAAGCACGTTCCTTCTTACCGCTGATAAATATTTACTAAACTACACGGCGTCACGGCCCGGAAGACAGCACGGACGAGAACACTCAGGACTCCAAATATCTGGCGCCAAGTCATCAAATGTAGTCGCCCGGAATATAACAAGGCAAGAGAATACAGGCACACACCCAACATCAGGTATGGACACTACAGTACGCAACAGATCTGCGCTCTTCTGAGCTACTACGCAGCGTGCAGTGGTAATTCTTTACCACCGCTTCTGGACAACCAAGCGGTTCCATCTTCAAGGGTCATACATTCAGTCGCGGCGGAAGACTCAAAATCACGCATCCTACAGCAGGCAACTTTTCAAAGTTTTCCCTACGTTCACTGCTAGCACGAAAACTGACATCCCTGCTGTCACCTGCAACCCTATTAAATGGTACAGTTAGTCATGCCTCTTTAAAGAATGGGATACGTTCCGAGACATGCGTCGCTAGGCGATTTCGTCGTTGTGCGAACGTGTACTTACACAAACCTAGATAGTACAGTATAGCCTACTACACACCTTGGTTATATAGTATAGCCTATTGCTCCTAGGCTACAAACCTCTACAGCATGTTACCGTACCGAATACTGTAGGCAACTGTAACACAATGGTATTATCATATCATATATGGTATTATATTATAATATTGCACTATTTTATAATCTCATGGGACCATCATCGTATATGCGGTCCGTCATTGACCGAAACGTCGTTAGGTGGAGCATAAGTGTACTTCGGACTAAAAGTTTCGGTGCGCAAAGAAAAATGCCACGCTGTTCGGGATGTTCAGGACAGCTCAATCTGCCCTCATTGTCAGACGTTTCCTGTCTCACAGGACTGCCGTTAACACACAGTCACCACAACCTACACTGTGTTCGCAGCAGCATCGTGGAACTGCAGCGCCATATTTGCTCACTGTTGCCTACAGTAATTGCCGATGAACAACGTGTTCCTATCATTAACACGTACACACACTGTCCTGCTCACAGCAAAACAGACACTGAATTGTCTTCTCAAGACCAGTTCAAGTCTGCAATACAATGGCGTCTCAGGGACCGACCAATCGCTGACAGCATGCAATTACGACCTGCAACAAACCGCGTGTGATATAAATAGACTGAACGTATTCCCGCTAAATGTGAGATAATATGCGAAAGGACACAACTCCGTTAGGTACAATAATGCTCCCAGTAAGAGTACAGTCACTGCAACACGCATGGGGCCATCACATGTGTATATCTCTCACGCAACGTCTCCCAACCACGGGTCGGCAGAACAGCTGAAGGGGGTTCCGCCACAAATCGCGGGACAAATGAAAAGTTTTTAAATTGCAAACAGTAACCCTAGAAATATCAGGGTAAATTTGTCCGGCAACTGGCTATACCGTAACAATCTCCATGCGCTACCAACTGCCCCCTTTTTTCTGTTGCGTTGACTTTTCAGAGGTAGGGGGTTACCCGCAATATGACACATTATTTTAGGGGTTTCTCCAAGGAAGAAAGGTTGAGAAAGAATGTCCTAACGTCTTCGAAAACAGGCAAGCCTGCAACTCCAGTCGGTAATGAAGCAGCAAGTGCTGGTCCAGCTTTCTCTTTGCTTTCAATCGTTACGGTCCAATTTACACCACCATTTTTTATTCTTGTGGTGCGGCCTCTAACGGGCCCATTGTCCATCCCCCGGTAATGGACGAATGAATATGGAGCAATGGTTGAATAACTGCCAGGGGAAAAGCAGACAACTCCGAGTGAAATCTGTACCGCCGCCACCCGGCACACTACAAATATCACGTGGAGTACCCTAGTACTGAAATCGAGGTTACCGGGGTATATAGAAAGCACAAGCACAGTGGTAACTATATACATCACATGATTTTACATTAAAAGGCTCTCTATTTTGTCAACACGGCGTATTTCACAAGGTTATCAAAAAACAAGGAAATGTTGTAGCAAACAGCGTTAACCTCTACTGGCCAAACGGGCTGATCATGTCCTCTTAGATTTAACGAGTTTGTCCTTGTTGGAAACGCGGCGTGCTGCCTCCGGGAGGTACTGAATTTTAAATATTACTTGAACGTCACGTCGCAAATGGTCAACAGTGGTTAAATTACTTCGCACAGACGGCGCACAATCCTGGTGACTATAGGATAATCGAATACCAATGCGTAACTTGCGAATACAAATAACAGAATTAACCACGGTACTTTTATGACAGCCGACACAAGTGTAAAGCCTCTGCCAGAATTACCGCGCTTCGAATACAAACAGCCACACACATACTAACTGGCATTCCATAGTCAGCGTTCACGTGTCCTTCAGCAATGCACCTGAAGAACAAAACATTCAGCAGCTTAGCTACCAACCGAAAGGCTGAACCCTCTCAAACACTAACTTCAAGTCAGTTCCTATCTTACAAAAAACATTTCGTCTCCGTTGCAAACACCGGCTTGCCTAATATCGAAACAACCACTGTCTATTCTGAGCATCTTGCCAAACATAAAAACATTGTGTGGGTAAATGCACGAGTTTCTGAAACTGGTGCTATGTACCGTACCGTACCCACTGCGATCTAACGGCTAAAAAAGTCAACTACACAGCACAGTGTTTTTCGAAAACGTCTTCTTCGTAAAATTGTGTCTGAACCAATTCCGACGAGTTATTGCCGGCGACTGTTTTGTAGTTCCGGGAAGTGTCACACCGACCTTCTGTCGTAATCCTGACACACACCACTGCCATCCATCTTACATGCAGTTGGAGAGGACTTTGAAATGGTTGGCTATTTCAGTTACAAATATAAGAATCAGAAGCTGCGCCACACCGACGAAGATACAACGCGCAGACACTAAGTGAAATACAGCAACCTCTGATACAGATGGAATACATACACATTTGTTTAACTCCCACACAGACCCAATTATGTACGGGCTCGTAGCCAATCGTGCTGGCTGGGTGACGTCTGATCTATACATCGCGCACTATACGCGATCATTACGTAATAATCTGGAAGACATCTGGTTTCCTTCCAGAAACAGACACTTCAAAGAACACGATTAACCTAAATGATATTCATAGATTCAGCTCGTACCGCGCAGTAAACACTCCGTCTCGGTTACAAAAACCAAACAGTCAATGCTGTACACAGAAATAATGGCTGTTTCTCAGATCCACACAAGACAAATAAATACACTGTGTGGGCAGAACGTAGAATCGCTGAAAAAAAAGTTAAACCTGGTGGTACATACAATAATCGCCTATCTCCAAAGCATGAAGAAGCCGAGTCTTTATGGAAAAGGTTTATAGGAGTAGTAAGTGATGTGAAGTGAAGGACTGGGGTGAAAGCGCGAGTGAATTAATGATTGAAAAAAAAACAATTACAATAAACTTAACACAGTACTGTCTTACTTGGGTGTTTTTACCTTCTGTACATGTTGTATTGTAATTTGTCTCGCATGTATTTGTTGCTAGTTTTAAGTTGTCTTGTGTGTAATTGTTGTTGGTTGGCCGTGTGTATTGTTGTAGTTGTCTTCTGTGTATTGTAGTTATCTTATGTGTATTTGTTGTACTATGTGTGTATTGCTGTTTTTACTTTAGATGCCGGACTGCTGGCTAGAAGTCAGTACTCGGAAGGTCCTGCGA
>Ga0136643_10010270_pt1 | contig 13819 bp, 10 predicted proteins | sample TergutLab28metaG_FD_96883 | JGI IMG/M metagenome (GOLD analysis project Ga0136643, IMG submission 96883) | Labiotermes labralis P1 segment gut microbial communities from Petit-Saut dam, French Guiana - Lab288 P1 (version 3) (version 3) | ecosystem: Host-associated > Arthropoda: Insects >...
GAGGCTGCGTGGACCCCGTTCCAGACCCACTACTACTCAGAAAATCTGGTAGCGCCGGGGATCGAACCCGGGACCTCTGTATCTGTAGCCAGAAACTCTGACCACTAGACCACAGAGGCGGTCGTATATGAATACACATTCTTTATTTATTTTACGTAGTTTCTTTCGAAACCTATAGTTTAGTTTGCGATATCTACGATTTGTGTTGAAAAGTGATTGCTTTATTTAACGTGTACAGTTGACGCACATCAAAATCTTCAGTACGGACTGTTGGCACACTTTATGTTATGTGCAGTAGACATGTCTATTGTATCAATTTTACATATTATGATGTCACATGTTTCATATACAGAGTGATTCAGGAGGAATCTGCCGTCCTTTGGGAGAACTTAAGATTAATTTACATCGATATAACCAAATGTATACCCATATCCGAAGTTGAACGGCGGCGGAGATATTACGTAAGCAAAATGCGGTCTTACAGTTCCACGTACAGTCCCTGCCTTACGCCATGTGTTATCCACGCAATGCGCAGGTTCATCCTTGAGCCAACAGCAAAGCCAAGTCACACGTGCTATACAAAGTAGACCTACTGGAACCCCAAAGACGATTTTTATATAACTAGTGCGAGTTTTTCTTAATCAATATCTTAATGCCACTCTTGTTAATTATATGTGAAGTACAGGTGTTAACGTTTTCAGAAACTACAAAATCTTCCTTGTTTTAATACGCATTTGGTAATCAAGGAAGTACAACAGTTCTCATTCCTTAGAAATTATCTCGTCATGATCTCTGTAGCAGTTCGACTTCGGGTATAGATATTTTGGGTCATGTGTATATAATGTAACCGGACGTATAGTTGATTTATCCTCAAACACCCTGTGTAAGCACATCTCTTAGTACAGCACAAGCTTTTGACAGTGTTTTCGTTGTAATAATTGGTATTGTATTGGTTTTCGGATTCGCTGTGTAGTATTGAACGTTTCCTATGTATGTGTGATATGTAGTCGTAGGTGACTTGCATTAGTCAAATTGTCCTGTGTGTATATATTTAATTTTCCAACTAAATGTACATAAACAATTGAATATTTGTATTGTTTACCAAATGTCTCCTACATGTTTCGGCGCTCACTGCGCCGTCTTTAGCGAGAGCTCTGATCACTTCTCGCACCCATCTCTTTATTGTGAGGTAGTTACAATGGTTGAGTTACAGAGCGTGGAATATATATTTTTGTATAGTAATAAAAATCCAACTAGATGCAACAGTACGCAGTCTGATTTATTTTACTGCTAAATCACTCTACATGTTTCGGGTGTCCACCGCACCCATCATCAGGACTACTGAAAACTGTAGCCGCAGCCTCCGGTACAAATCATAATATCGGTACGGTGCGGTGGACGCCCGAAACATGTAGAGTGATTTTGCAGTAAAATAAATCACACTGCGTACTGTTGCATCTAGTTTGATTTTATTAGTATTGAATTTTGATGCACGGAACCATGAGCTTTAAAAAATACCTTTTTTGTGTTTTTGTTTTGTTAGTTACTACCTTTTGTTTTAATGTTTACATATTTTGGTGTTAGTTGACTGTTCCTGCATGTCTTGTCGAACCATATTGCTTCATTGGCTTTGAGCAGTTTGTACTTGCTGTTCTTATAGTTGGTGATCGATCTTGCCTGTTGAGTATCAGGTATCGTGGAGTTGATACAGTTATTCAATTGTGAATGTGCAATTAGTTGGTAAACTGAAGATATAATTGCTAATGAAATGCATGGTATAGAAAGTTGCACGATATCTTGTGTTTTTTCTGTTGATGTGCGATGTGTCTTCTGTGAGGTTGCCTAAATGATATGTCACAGTAATGCGTGAAGTGATTAACTTTGGAACGTAGCATTTGTGTGTGTAAGTAAGTGAACACAAGATAGTCGACTGTGCGGGTAAGTGAACGTTAAGGATTCAATGGAAACAGTTTTGACTTCCAAGTTTTCTTGTTTCTGACTTGCATCTAAGCTGTGGTCGTTTTAAAAATGCCGATTCTTGGCTCTTCATTCAAGAAATTCTGAGAACCAGCTGGCTATGAATTAGACGGCCGTTTGTAATTAAAACTTTGTGATAAGAAGTTTGTATTTTGAATGGAGGAAAGCAAGCAGTTTCTAGATTGAGGGTCTAGAAATTGTTTGAAAATTGCAGTCTGATTAGAAGGTGGGTGTGAATCAGCGGCAGCAGGCTGGGATGTTGTGACACTTTAGTGATATCGGGAAAGACATCGGCACGGAGATACGAGGGAGAGGAGAGTGTGTCGGATTTCGGCTGCGGAGGGGAAGTGACATGCTTCTGTAAACCACGAGGAACACGAGAGCTGTGGTTTTACACCAACGAAATCTTTCCTGATGAGACAGCGGTATCTGTGGTACAAAGTTTCACACATTCCTGCCACCACACTTCTATGTTAGGGGCTTTACGTTTGCTCCAAGTTTGGTATTACGAAGTTCTGTGCTTCGTATTCCCCGTATCCTTGTGCTACTTCCTTTTCGTACTGTCATATTCTTATCTTCCCACTTCAGTTATTTCCTCTCCCTTCCTTCCTTTCTTTACTGTCAATCTCATCTCTCTTTCTCTTCCCTCTACTCCGTTGTGTTTTTCGCCTTTCGTTCCTTCCCTTCTTTGTCCTCCCTACTTATCTCTCCTCCGACTTCTTTTTCTTTTAAATCCATTGCTTCTCTTTATCAGTTGCTGTCTTTTCCTTCCATTCTTCATTTATATTTCCTTATCTTCCTGCTGCTTTTTCTTCGTCTTCTCTTTCCACCTGTTTTTGTTCTTCGTCTCTAGCTGGGCTGCGGGTGGATGAGCTGCAATCTAGGTTCGAAACATTGTGGTCCAGAGATGTTTCACTTCTCACAGCGTCCATACCGTCTCTGGACCCACTGAGCGTCCTTTCCATTAGTTACCTGCAGACAGTACCCGGGAGGAAAAGCAGCTGCAGGGTCGCCTTTCACGTAGCGCTGAGGGTTTAAATCTGCACTTTGCGGTAGCGTCCTTTACGTCCTTGTGGGACGGCTGTCAGTTGAGCACAGCGACAAATCTGCATTTGCCTTTGGCTGTCTTTTCATCTTCGTCGTCTCGTTCCCCTCCGTGTTATTGTTTTTCACTTCTGCTTCTACTTCTTGATCTCTTTGTTTTCCTTATCTTCCTTCTTCATGCATGACCTCAGCTATATGAACTTGACACACTCCCCTGCTGCATGTCAAAATGCATCATGGCGCACTGAAGGGCGCAGACAATCTGTAGAACTCGGTTGCGGGAATCGGCATTTTACCGACAAAACACAACACGTTAGCTCCGTCACAAGCCGACTCATATCTGAGTTCGTACCAATGAACGCTGCTTTTGACCTTGTGCGGCTGGTGTAGCTCGGCACATTTGGGCTGCGTATTTTAGCTGCGATTTTACGTGTGTGCTCGTGTGAGCGGTGAGCATCGGTCATGTGTGTGTGTGTGTGTGTGTGTGTGTATGTCTGTGTGTGTGTGTGTCTGTGTGTGTGTGTGTGTGTGTGTGTGTGTGGTTCTTATCAAACCCACGTTCGAAAGCCGTTTGGAAAGATTTCACCCGAGTGGTAGCCACATATGGCATTAGGTAGATTCAGTCACACTCCTGATAAAGTGAATCCCGATACCTTTTGGGTAAGGGGATGGTATTGGGCTTTATTTGTCCTTCACTGAATTCTAAATGAGCTCTTGATACCTGAAGTTTAAGGGTTTAGACTGATATTTATTATTAAATATGAAACAGTGGTGTAGTACATACTGCGTCACTAAATATAGTACGCGTATTTGTTTTAATTGCTGCTGAAGAATGATTGAGTAGGCTAAACACAATAATTTGTATTATAAAAAACATCTGTTTTCATAGTAGCCCGCAACATGTTACCACCTAGGTCATAATCAAACGAAAGCGTTACTAATTCTTCAAACGAAAGCAATGGGTGATTATATTTTAAAAGTGGTCTCTTGCTTACAGAGTTTTTTTTATGATTAGTACAGCTGTATGAAATTCATTTACTTGGCTTTTAATTATGCAAATGAAAACTAAATAATGATTTAATAATTTACGCAATTTCAAACAATGTTATTGACTTTTTGTACAGTTTTGTAATCACTAAAGAAACTCCGAGAAAGGTACCTCTTTTTAAAAAAAAATAAGCACCTACTAACCCCGTTTTATATATTTTATATCGATTTCGCTTGATTATGACCTTCTGTGTCGAAACATATAGAGAGTTATAGAAACAGATGTTTTTATAGTAAAAATATGGTTGTGTTGACTGAATTATCTCTGAATAATGCGGGACGTCACCTTTGGAAATATAAAGCGTGTTTTGATGTTAATTTTGTCCTGTGACTTGAATGCACAGCAGCGGAATTAGCAACCCGCACAGTGGTTCAGGACGTTTACTCGTAGATCTGTCACTGCGGAGGTCTGATTTCAATCCCAGGACCGTTCTTGTGTGATCTGTCTCGGACAAAGTGTTACTGAGACAGCTTTCTGTCCCAGAACGTCAGAATTCATCCGTCCCGTCGTTCCAGCGTTGCTCCATTTCATAATTCCTTCCGTCTGCCGTCTGTACTGTACAGCCTTAGCAGTGTACCGTACCGTCATTAATATAGTTCTGTCTTGTAGAATCAACATACATGAAGTGGTGTGCACGAACTTTACAGTGCGTCGTTTAGTGGAGGTGCAGATGTACTGTAGCAGCAGTTATTAACCCTAATATTACGGTACTTTAAGTCCTAACGGTGGTTAATAAGTTCAAGTTAACCCTAGAACAGGCCACGAAAGCCCAGAGGGGGAGTAGAGGTATAACTCTACTCTGTCTTTAACCTCGGCGCTAGATGGTGATGAGTGGTCAGCGCCACGTTATTTTAGGAAACATAAATACCGAATACTGTAGTTAGGTTTGTTTCAAAGCTCCGTACTAACGTTCTGAGATAGTGGGTATTTCTGGTACTCACAGGCTGGCAGGATCACATTGTGAAACTTAAGCGCCGGTTAAGCCTCATGTGTGTACGACATTATATTAATATCATTCCTAATTTTATATAAAGGTAAAGCAATCCCATTACAGACCTGGACAGGCCCTGAGGGCTCCAGGACGCTCTCAAGACAATCGGCACATGAAGGTGGTAAGGTTGTCAGCCCTACGCACCGGCCGCCTTTACCCCCAGGAAATATTCCTGGTACTTTTTTTTAGAGGTTGAGTCGACCCCAGGGCCATAGTGAGGCCGGAAGGATTATGTCAGTGAAAAATTCAGTGACATCATCAGGAATCGAACCCGCGACCTTCCGGCTTGTAGCGCAGTTCCTAAACCAACTGCGCCACTGCAACCCCCCCCCCCCAATTTTGTATTCTTCGCTTAAAACAAATGATCGGTTTGCTCCATTTTCCGTGTTCATTGTCTTGGGCAATTTAAAGGTTTAAAATGGGATGCTAGGCGGCACCGAGCCAGAATACCAGACAGACGTTTCCAGTGCTTGTTTGTACGAAGTTTGCCTCGTCACAAGACGCCCGTAATTCCTTTTGTGTCTTTGAATTATTTAATTACCTTGCGAGCGTCGAAGAGTAATGTGATCCTACGTCCAACATTCTGTATTTTACTTCAGATACAAATCTAAAGGGGGACCGCGATGGCACAGTGGTTAAGGTGCTGTGCTACGAATCGGAAGGTCGCTTGTTCAGTTCCAGATGGTGTAATTGGAATTTTTCATTGACATAAAATCCTTTCGATCGCACTATGGCCCTGGGGTCGACTCAGCCTCTAACAGAAATGAGCACCAGAAGTATTTCCTTGGGGTAAAAATCGGCCGGTGCGTAAGGCTGACAACCTTACCACCATCATGGGCCATTGTCACGTAATCTGGGGCCCTTAACTTCCTGGAACCCTTTGGGCACCTCGGGCCTTTAATGGGACTGATTTACCTTTACAAATCTAAATATCTTAGAGTAGCTGCATCCTGTCTATTTATATCACTGACACACTGTCAGTAGTAGAGACGCTGCAGTGTAAAGGCGCATAGGTGTTTACAGAATACAGCAAGGGACAGTTTCGGATAAATGTTAAAGCGTTAGTGTCCTGAACCTCTTACGGGATTTCACTGAAGATAAAGTATGAAATATCTGAAAGGCAAAGTCACGTGTTAACGGCTGTGCCTTGATTCTAAAGACTCCCATGTTAAGTTCAAACAGAAGGTCTCCCGTCCTTAAAACTTTCAGTGTAATTGCATATCGATAGACAGAGGCCCTAGCCCTTGTTTGTAGGACGAGCCATTTTATTAACGGAAAACGTAACGTTATTTTGAATGTTTATTGATAGTCAATGAAGAAAATCCGATTTGCCTGGCAATTCATACTAACAGTCACTCGTATCGATAGTAATCCTATCCCTTCGGTCGTCTGACAGATGGGCCTTGCGGAAGGTCGGGCGGACGGACATGGATGACTGTTGTATGTCAGTGTGCTGTTACTGTTATTATTATTATTATTATTATTATTTGTTATCAACTATTTACAGGATATTATATAACTGAAGCATACAACATTTCTATGGTGTATACTGTAGCAGCTGTGGCACATGCAGTGGCATTTCTCATGATCGCCTTTTACTGTTACATTTGTTACCGTTCGCAGTGCACAGTGCACGGCATGGCTGTTTTCTGTAGTTCCTTAATGCCTTGCTAGCCAGGTGTGTTGCTGAGATATTTTCTGGATGATTTCGAGATGGTTCTATTTGCCCCCGTTATTGCTGGTATCACTCTGGTTTTTACATTCTGTGTATTGCAAAATCTTTTCGGCTCCTTTATCGATCAGATTTCTATCTGTTGATATTGCAATTTCTTTTAATAGGCATGTTCCTTTTTCATAATAACGGATTGTTGTATGCGGTTTAAATGAATGAGTACTGGGTTCGAGCCCGTAAGGGTCGCGATGCACTTTGACCTTTTTAACAGGCCCTTTGTGCCCGATGTCCGGTTTATTGTTAAGGGTGGTTCTGTATTATTATTATTATTATTATTATTGTCATCATCATCATCATCATCATCATCATATGCAGTTACGGTAGAAATAGTATTAGGAGTAGGAGACGGAGGATGAAGTGCGTTTCGAATGTTGCCAAGTCCACTATTACTACATGCCTTATCCCGTGTAACAGAACATGGCTCCTCACCTTACCGTGTGCAGAACATGTGCTGTACATTATCGGCACATCTTGCTCCTGAGGGGCCACCTGCTGAAATCCCTCATATACTTCCTACGTTTATTTTAATTTCTTTGAAGGTCCGTATTGCTTACTTATTTCGCTATGTATTCTCTTGAGAGCAAGATGTCCTGTGTGGAAGGCATGGGTGCGTGAATTGACGCTTCCATTGCTGTGTAAATGAGGTCTTCTTCTCTCTTCGGGATATTGCACAGCGGTGGTTGTGGTTACCGACGTTTCGGGACGGTTTATCGGTCCCGTTTTCTTGGATCCTTGAAGTTGGGGCCTGTATGCTACCCTGAAATGTCGGTAACGTTAGCAATGAACGCTGCGCAATATCCAGAAGAACGAATACCTCAGGAAGGTACAGGTGTTGTTAAGGTATCGTATAGGGTATACCGTTGGTATAAAATTCAGTTGTTTACAAAATATCATTACTGTATTGACATGATTGATTTGTGTGTGCCAGCTACCGCGATGCTAACTTTACGCTGTCGCTTGCGTCCGATTCAGTGCGCATTACTTATATTAATTAAATATAAGCAATATAAATAATTGTCCAACGAGATGCAACACAATACAGTCTATTTATTATTCTGCAAGTTCACTCTACATGTTTCGGATGTCAACCACACCCATCATCAGGAGTACACAAAATTGTAAATACAGCCTCCGGTACTGTGCAGCTACCCCCCTCCAACGTGGCCTAGCTCAGGCCACGTTGGACGGAGGTAGCTGCACAAAAAATAGACCAGTACCGGAGACTGTACTTACAATTTTGTGTACTCCTGATGATGGGTGTGGCTAACACCCAAAACACGTAGAGCGACTTGCAGAATAATAAATAGACTGCTTTGTGTTGCATCTCATTGGACAATTGTTAATATAGATCACCGATACACGGAACCGTAAACATAAAATAAATATAAGCAATAAGACATCTAGTTTGTGATGCCGATTACCCATTCCTCTTAATGCAATATGTGTTAACCCTTTAAAGACGAAGCGCAGACTGCTTTATTTAAAGACCCAGTCCGTACCGCACAGTAAACACTTTTCGTCTCGGTTATTAAAACCAACCAGTTTATGCTGTAAGTGGCACAAGTCGCTGGTTTTTGTCAGATAAATACAAAACACATAAATACAGTGTGGGCAGAGCGGACAGTTGTTGAATATTAAACTGTTGATGCATTCCGTAACCAGTAGGCTTCAAAAGGTCAATTAAATTTCATTATTATCAAATGTGCATCCTGTCCTCTCAACAGCTTTACCCAACGCATTGGGGCCACAGTGTGCATGTTACCTGGAGGCTAACAATAGCAACAAGTTGGCTGATTTTCTTGCCAACTCTTTGTTTGTCCCCAGCTTACTCCCCACTGCCTTCTGCTGGGATGCGGCTGGAAGATAATTATAGCAAACAGCTCCTCCTCTCCATCCGTCTTTCTTGCAGCGCGGTCCATGCCACTAGTCGGATATTCGTCAGTTAACCACCGTAATTTCAACATGCCAGACGGTCCGTTTCTAAAATGGTAGTTGCGTCCTTTATGATACTGACTGGCATAGCGAATTGACTCAGTGTCTAAACTGTAGCGGCGGCCCGCTTCGTAGAACGTCGACGGCAGCCAAGCCTTTTTATATCAAAATTCAGGCTAATATGAAACGTAACTCACAAGAAAAGTAATTTTAATTATAGGACCGTTATTTTGTGGCAAATAAGAGAATAAGATTAATATTATTTGAAGACTGTTTGGAATGAGAAATACAAAAAGCAGCATGTTTATTCAAAAATGTTTCTTTTAGTCAGCGTTTTCGTTTTCAGTGTTTATAGGCTGTATTCAGACTTTAATTTTCAATGTCAGTAGGCTGTTATTTTAAATATTGTATTTGTGGCGTTCTAGATGACGTTTCAAAACCAAGCTTTGATTTATGAACATAATCAATATATGGTATTATTGTAAGAATCCACGTAGTATACTAACATAAACTCTATACCTAACGACCCATCTTCTCCTGACCACCTCTCTTAGCGCAGTGTTATGCCTTCATTATTAGCACTTTCGCTACAGGCCCGTGTTTGTCAGCAGTTCAGCCATTTCACTCTAAGTATGCTACCAATCCCTCACTCATTTTAACGACGACGAAGAGACCATCTCTGTGGTCAATAACCAGAGGCCGGTTAACAGATGCGGGCCTTCCTACTGATGGATAGCCTGCTCTTTTTCTTGAAGTCAGTATGGGACGCTGACTGGCTTGACGCTTGTGTATTACTACAAAAACACCAAAACAATTACGTCGAATCTGACGAGTCTGAAGCAAAAACGGCAGTGGTAGGGCTCAGGATCCCTAGGTCCATCATGTTCCTGACTGTAGTTGCTGCTTTGAAATCGTTTTATTGCATGTAGTATACGTTGTTGCAAAGCTAATCACATTACAGGCATCACACTGCACAAGGGAGTTGTTTTGTTTGTTTCCGGCGTTTAATCTCGTCAGCCGCTTGACAAATTCTGAATAAACTTCATGTAAGTGATGTGCACCATCGGTTGTGCTGCCGTTTTTGTTTATGTTCGTGTAATTCAATTTAAGAAACACACGGAATTTAACTTTTGTCACTTTTTTTAAATCCTGTCATCGTATGATACATGGCTCTGGCAGTATGAGGTTTGAGGTCTTTCAGGATGGTGAAGATTCTGCTTATGGTCGTGTGATTTGTAGTGCCGTCTGATCTGGTAGGTGGATACAAAGTTTTCAGAAGCACGTGTTGCCGCCTTCTTCTGTAATGTAAGTAGTATTTATCCTCTAAGCGCTGGTGAAAGTGCACCAAACTGAACAGTATCGTAATCTAGAATGCAGCCCTTTTGTTGATTTATTAATATAAATATCAGAGAGTGTAGTATGAAAGATTGGCAGTCCGTGCATGCTACATTATGGCTACTGGATACGAAACGTCTTTCCGTTGTTTCTGATGTGTCCAGCTGTCACCGAGTCGATCACCTGTGACTGTCGCTGCATGCCAGACCTTGCCAATAATTTACCCTGTAAAGCCTAGTCATTACTTTACCTACCGTCAGGTTTAGCATTTAAAAATTCTACGATCTGCACTCACAGTGTATTTATGTGTTGTGTATGGATCTCAGAACAAACAGCGATTTTTTCCAACACATTATGAACTGATTGGTGTGTGTGACCTAAACGGAGTGTGTTTACTGCGCGCTACGAACTGAATGTTTGAAAACATTGTTAATCTGGAGGAAAGGTCAATATTTTGGGAGGTGGTAGTAATGGCGATTTGGGGAAGAAGGGCGTATGAACATTATTTGTGGTTCTGAACGGTTACCAAGATAGGACTCTTTGAATATCCAGACCTAACTCCGTTAGATTTTTGTTTGTGGGGTTGCATGAAAGTCGAAGTTTACAAAATAAAGATGGATACATGAGACGAATTTCCCGCTGGCCTTATGTGTGCTGCTGTCCGCATAAAGAAATATGAAAATCAGCTCAGACGAACAACACGCGATCTTCGCACACGAGTTGTAGAAGGTGACATTTTCGGAAATTTTTTTATGAACTGTAACTGTCATTTCTGTGCAACGAATTAGTCATTTGAACATTAAAATTAATTTAACAATAAGGAATTTCTCTTTATTACCATTCACAGTGCTGTTGTATTTGTGAATTTAGACAGCTCTATATCCGTAACCATTCAGATTTAGGGACTTGCAATATAAACATTTTATCTTGCAGTGACTGATAATGTCACCTCCCGAAATGTTGAACTTTCCTTCTGAATCACCCTGTATAATTTAGGATAATCTTAGTTTTGAAGTGTCACTTCGAACGCTGTAGTTGTTCGTGTATTGCGTTGAATAGGGCAGAGTTCAAACCCAGTCAGTGGATCGATTTATACGTATTCTTTACTTCTACATCTCCCTAATTATTTATTGTACTACACTGTTTCAGGTACTGATGTTATGTGTTTAATACTGTAAAACATCAAGAAGGTCGTTTAATTTTTTCTGGAGGCCTGAGGGCAGCCATGAAGGACTTACGTGCTAGAGTGTGTTTGTTGCCGTGTATATCATACCGCGTCGCAACCCCAACCGTAGTGCCGTAAAGAAGTCTCTAGCGCATTGTAACGTACCTTTACTTCCTGTTGCGCTGTTCGCGGTACTTGTCAAGTCCGATTCCTTGATTTGCCTGCGACGGTTTAAATCTCATAGGCCTAATTGGTTTCTCTCTAGTTCCTTTTACTCGGCGTTCTGAGTTCCAGATACTTTCATAAAAACAGGGGAGTAAAAATGTAAAGGAAAAGAAGGAAAGAAACAACAAATGCCAGAATGTTTATTAGATATTATGCTTTGCGTCTGTGAGACGTGTCATGCGATTAAATTAATCGGGCTGGAATCTTTCAAGTGCAACTTAGTGCAGTCGTGAGTAATATTCGAAATCATTAACACCTGCTGGCTTCTTGTGCATTTTGTCTATACAGAGAAACTTACATGTGTCGTGAGGGTTAAAATATTTGTGTCAAGAAATGTGCACAAGAGGCTAATTGGTTTGACGTTCACAGGGCCGTGCATCGTAATATATTTCTATAGTAAAACCAACTGGATGCACCAGTGTGTCAAATTTATTTTATTTTGGAATGACACTCTACATATTTCGGACGGTCTTTCCGTCCATCATCAGGAGTTAAAGACTGTGAATACAGCAACAGGCATAGGCCGATGTCAAACAGATCCAGCTGTTTGCTTGCTAACAAGCAGACAGCAGCATCTGTTTGACAAACTCCTGTTGCTGTATGTACAGTCTTGAATTCCTGGTGATGGACGGAAAGACCGTCCGAAACATGTAGAGTATCATTCCAAAATAAAATAATATGATACATTTGTACGTCTAGTTGGTTTTCCTATAGAAATAGGCTAATTGGTGTTAGAAATAATGAGTAGAGCTGTTACAGAATTGCTCCTTGTAAAGTATAAATAAAGTTCAGGTTATAGCCTGCCATGAAAGCACAGAGAGGGAGTTAGAGTTATAGCTGTACTCTTTCTTTAACTTCGGCCCTATATGGGGGTGGGTAGTCAGCGCCATCTCCCGGCCCCTTTACCCCCGGGAGAGATACCCGGTACACATTGTATAGAAGGATGGGGGCCGGTACGGATATGTGCGGACAAGGAGGGCTGCACATGTCATCTCGAACAAGCAGACTTCCACTGTCTTACACAACCCAGCAGGCTTTTCAGAAGTGCTATTCGCACTTTTGGCAATGGTTTTGTAAAAAGGCATGACAAATCATTAGTGTGTGTCATTGTGGATGCAGTGGTGGTCTTATATCAGCAAGAACTGGCAGGAGCGAGTGGCGGACTGAAATTAAGCGCTTTGCAAGAAATAACCCTGGGACAGTAACACGATATGGTACAGTACATATTCTTGGTGCTTTACCCCCTGACCAAGTTGAATTGAAACTGAGCCAAGATGTTTTCTTTTACAAAGCAAGAGTCATTAACAACATATACGTACCGTGTTTGTTGAAGTTGTGTACTCTTAGACTGAAGCCAGATAAATAAATAATTATACAAATTAACAAATCAGTTAGTGTTGTGCCGTCAGTTAGACCCGTTTAAAATACAGTAGAAGGCCCCTTCATTTACACGTGAAATACAGAAGAGTTGTTGGTTTGAAAGTCAGACACACACACATGATGCTGCAATTGTACATACAAGGTGCAGTCACAAGGGAAGATTTTTTATGTCATGCTGTTTACAAGTCAGATATGTGAACATTTCATGGAACACTGCTTCAGCATTATTGAAGGCGTAATTATGTTTCAGTTTAGTCCCCATATTTCTCCACAGCCTTCTTGGAAACCTCTGAACAAGAGCATGATTTTTATTTTTTATTTTATTTTATTTTTTCCCCGCCTATGGTAAAAGTTGTTCTTCCTCGTCTGCTGCCGCTGTCGCACTGCGAAACGCACAGCGTCGAAATTTTTTCCCCTCGTTCTTCAGAGACCCAAACAAGTGATAATCTGATGGTCTGTGGGGCAACTCCGTTCGACCAAAATTTGTGACAGCCTCTCTTTTTGCATGAGAAGGGTGTTATTCTTGTGAACGTCTTGCCTAGGGGGACAACAATGAACTTCGACCTCTGTATTCAAATACTAAGAAGTCTGCACGGTCGCTATCGTCCATTTGGTCCCGGAAGATACACCTGAAATAAAAATGTTTCTCCCCCATGACAAGGTTCAGCTGCACACAAGTGTGCCTACCGCAGGGGTCGTCACGAATTTGGGTCGGCATTGTTGCCACATGCACCCTACGGTCTTGACCCCGCACCATCACATTATGACCTGTTAGGTCCTTAAAACATCCGCGAGGACATTACACCACGTACAAGGTACTGCAGAACGCAGTGTGCCCATGGCTGCGGAGGGCGAGCAACGTTTACCGGGCGGGAATACAGACTGTTGTTCTATGATGGAAGAAGAGTGAGAGTGCACTGAAAGATAACTGCACCGTCAGCAGTGTTGTAGCTAAGTTCTGCGAAATTGTCAAATGTCCGTCTTTTAATA
>Ga0136643_10010271_pt1 | contig 13818 bp, 10 predicted proteins | sample TergutLab28metaG_FD_96883 | JGI IMG/M metagenome (GOLD analysis project Ga0136643, IMG submission 96883) | Labiotermes labralis P1 segment gut microbial communities from Petit-Saut dam, French Guiana - Lab288 P1 (version 3) (version 3) | ecosystem: Host-associated > Arthropoda: Insects >...
GAAGTTAACTTTACATTCGTACTTTAAGTGTATCATGTACTATGCTGGTTAATTATTTTGTTCCGTTTATTGTCAGTTTCAAACGGTCATAACTCCGTAACCGTCCAAAATCGGACACATGTTTATATGAACTTTTTTTTATCACAAAGACCTAGGAAATCACCTCCTGCAGTTATGCCCTAAAGTCGTGAAACATCCTGTATAGGACTAAATACGTATACTTGCACAAAATTCTGAGCTCTCAACCGAGTGATCCTATTCATATTCTCACTTCACAGCTTTGCACGGTCGCCAAGTTAACGGTGTCGAATTAGTCGTGTTTTTAAAGCATGAATACTCAGTGACTACAACGGCACATTTCGTAGACATTTTGAAGAAAATCGGTCGATTTTGTCAGGAGTATTATCATACTTAGGAAAACATCGGGTCTCGTAGTTTACCTGAGAATATGGCAACGTTCTCCTAAACATCGAAAGCTTTAGCGACAAGGTATCTTGTGGACAGTACAGCAAATATGGTCCGTCACAACAACCTCACAGGTCGACCGTGGTGAAAGAAGCATCAAGTTACTCCGAAGCGTCTGTAATTTTTACCATTTCGACGTGGTACCATCCAAAGACTACACTGTGAAGATCTAAAATCTTTCCCTGATAGAGTGCATTAAAATGGTGAAAAGGTAAAAACCAACGACCTTTACACCAGTGAATGTGATGCGCATCAACAGTGAACGGAAGTAAAATGAACAGATAAACATAGGTCTATTTTCTTCATCCAATTCACGACTCTAAATGGGCACTGTGCTGGATGGGCTAACAAAATTATGCAATACCTTGTGGGCAGAAGGCGCACGAACGCCTTGAAATTGGCTACCTCCCGCATCGGAGACAGATTCGTGTAAATATCAGCAGCAGATGAACAAACGTAACAATGGCTACGTCAAAGTATGAGTCAGCCGTAATGACAGGCAACTTCTGATCGTTTGTTGGCAGTACTGTTCATTCACGAAGCAGGTAGGGGCATTGACTCAGCTGGTGGGTTGACTGCGCCTTGTACTCAAAATAAATTGCATAAAATTGATTAGGTGGAAATTTGCTTTGGCATAGACAAAACCTAAACTCGACGAGTTTCGCCATCGCACTGACCCTCTGTAGTGAAATACGTGGTCAGACCTTCGCACTAAGGAGGGGCGGGGGTGACCAACTCAGAAAAATCAAATTGAATTTAAATTTCGATCCGAAAAAATACGTAAAGTCACACAGCCGGCCGGCACAAGTGTTGACATTCTTCATACTTAATTGTCTCCTCAGTTAACATAATTAAATGCAAGTATTCAGTAGAATGCTTTAGACACCCACTGCTGTATGTATGTATGTCGGTTTCAAAACGTTGTACTACGTTGTCCGACACCTAGACTCCACTGCTTCCTATCTTCCCACTGGCCTTCATTTAGGTTTCTTTCGTTCGTGGCCTCCCTTATACCTTCCATCCAGTTTTTCTTCGGTCTTCCTCGTGCTCTCTTTTGTTTCGACACCCACTTCCATGCTATTTTGGGTAATCTTCTTTCTGCCATTCTTTGAACATGGCCGTACCACGTAAGTTGGTTCCGTTCAACTTCTTTTATAATTGGTTCCTCTAATCCAATTTGTTGTCTTTCATGTCCACTGCTTCACACTCTAAAAATACATCGCGTGCATATCTTTAAGTTACCAGAATGCAAGACAGAGCAACAGTATAAAACAAAGGTAGGCCTACCGGTAATTAATACATTCCGTAGCAAGGTTTAAATATTGAGCTACGGAAGTAACCAGTCGAACTTACATTCACGAAGAATTTAAGAGCAGATTAAGGTCAGGAAATGCGCGGATACTCCTTAACAGCTCCCATTGTTGGACTATTCCATCGCATGATTATAATTAAAACACAAATTTTCAGAAGCCGGTTCTGCTCAACGAACCTAGACAGTGGACCCTTTAAAACGAAGTTTTACCTGTCACTGTAGACCCTTGTCAATGCACTATCAGAAGCTGAAATAAGTGAGCACTTGTGAATGTTCAACACGTTATATTTTATCACCCTATCCCCAAATCTCAGTCGTAAATATATTATTATTATTATGCAAGATTTGGTAAAGAGAAGGGGTGCATACAGGGTTTTGGTGGGAAACCCTGATGGAAAGAGACCACTTGGAAGATCCAGGCGTAGATAGGATAATATTAAAATGGATCTTCAAGAACTGGAAAGGGGCATGGACTCGATTGAACTAGTTATGACAGGGACAGGTGGCGTGCTATTGTAAGTGTGGTAATGAGCTTCCGTGTTCCATAATATGGGGAAATTTCTTGATTAGTTGAGGATCTGTTAGCTTCTCAAGAAGCACTCTGCTCAGAGGAGTTGGTTTGTGATTGTGAAACTTGGGCTCTTACGTGAAGAGCGGAATATAAGATCTGGGTTAATTGTACAGAACACTCACCTTGGAAGTTTCGATAGTGTGTGTTCTGTACAATTTATCGGTTATTAAGAACATGGCAATATAAATCAAATCAAGAAATATGTCTGATGTCTGACAAAACTTTGCTGAGGAAATGCCTGGAAATGACGCCCAGCACTGCAGTGAAACAGTGGGGGAATGAAAAATCTTCAATATGTATATAATATTAATGCAATTCTGTTATCAGATATTTCTAGACGTTTCTCACAAATGAAGAAGATACCTTAAATGGAGGTCACCTCTGCTGTCTGCAGGTCTGTGACGTAGTAAAAGCACGCCAACCGTTAGGTATTTATTTTTAATACTTGACACTGGATACTTTCACTAAAAGTTGCCAGGTGAATTCCGATCTTCATCCACGATGACAGATAGTAAAAGCTCGTTGATAAAGGACCGTAAATTAAGTCTGCGTGTTTTCCGTTATCTTTCCACAGATTTCATTGAAATTCCTTATGGGATATGTCACTAATTTACGATCCTAATAAATATCAAATAACGCCTTTGTTATTTTTGTGTATACGTCTAATTGCAGGTTAAGCTTATGCAAAATTGGGGTAGTTTTGAAAAGAAACTAAATTCGCGCGTCACATTTTAAACGCCCAGTATGTGATTTAATCCAAATCGTTTAGGAAAAAAAGGGCTTGTGAGCAGAAGGAACCAAACGATGCCCTCCTTACTGACTCACTTCTTGCTCGCAGTTACAGTAACAAAATAAATCCAGTAACATCTTATGATTTTGGCTGGCCCATGCGCTCTTAATAACGGGCGATTTACCGTGCTGAAATAGTAAAGTACTGAAAAGTGCTATGTGTGTAAGTCATCTGAAGAACTCCGTGTATGTATAAATGCAGACGCCATATTTTTGTTTCTATGCAATAACGGGATCACAAATAGAAAATCTCCTGACTTTAATTAGAAAAATCAATTGACGACCGCCCTCGTTTGGGCACATACGGAAGACAGCAAGCACTAATTACACTCACAGACGACTATTTTAGTTCAGCAACGGTCAAACAACATTAGGTTCACACCAGCTCAGACGCGTCTTAGAAAACAGCTGAACGGCTGTGTATTATAACTGCCAAGATAACAACTTGTCTAAACAGTTAACGCCAACCACAGTGCAGTACTCATTGAGCCCTCAAGATCTCCATTGACCTTCTGGAAGACTACTGTCCTCTGGGATGTGACGCAATGAACACTTGCCCTGGTACGTTGCAGAAGAACCTATTTCCTCCATCTTTAAGGTAGAGAAATAAGCAACTCTGAAAACCAGGACTATCCGAAGAGTGGAGGTTCCTTAGCAACGCTGGTGTTTGCTCATCAGATACAGTACGCTGCGTCACCGCCGTCCTCACACTGCTTCCCTTACCTGATAATGTCAAACATCCCGACCACGGATAACACCTGTACACCCATGTGCTTCCTGCATGCGCTCTCTGATCCAGATAAAAACTAGAATCCTAGTCCCTCGCTCCCTTCCCCATAATACTTCCCACCCACCTCCACCGCCATACACACACACAAATTAACTAACTTACCAATTAGCTAATAAAGAAACAAGTGATTATATTCACAACAGACAACACCGATAGCCAACAAGAAATCATCCCTGACAGTGCTGAAGTTAACGTTCTTTAAAGTTCTGTGTTCTTATCGACAGAGCTTCAAGAACAGTGGTCGGCTCGCCTGAGGCGGGACGATGTTGCGACCTGGTGGAAAGAAATTCTCCCAGTTCCATGAGGGCCATTTTGCTTTTGTGTGAGGCAAGACTATGCGCCACAAACAAAGTACAACTTTTAAGGACAAATGTAAATGTGGAGCGCGTATTTGGGTTTAAACATTATCATTCTTCGTTCTCCAAACTTTAGTTCATGTGTTTCAATGAGAGAAAATGCTCCAAAGATGTTTTTACAATTCCATAAAACGCACACGTTCTTTCTCAAATATTCATTACTTCCATTTCTGAAATTTCAGACCATTCTTGTACCTAACATTTTGTTTCATGCAAGCTACGATTAAGGAGCAAGTGTCGGTGGTTTAGGTCGATATTTATCGATATTAGTATTTGTTATAAATTAATAAACCTGGTTCGAAATTACATAACAACAAAAGAGTCGAACTCTTTAAATATCAGACACTTTAAAGGTATTGTATACTACGAAAATCTTTTAGTTTGCAAATAGGATTTTAAGCAATCCCTAACATTTGGTATTAATGCTCACTCAGTGCTGACACAAACCTGCCACTAGCAGTGGTAATAAAACACACGTCACATAGTGAAAAGTTCTTTCCAAAATATATCCTATTAAAACGTAAATCAGAAGCTTCTTTCTTCCCATTTCCCACCTAAAACAGTAAACATACAAACATTTAAAACTATAATTTTGCCCGGTATTTTACAGCGGTGCGAAACCTGGCCTCGCACATTAAGGAAAGAACATAGGCTGAAGGTGTTCATGTTTAATGAGAACTTTAAATGTGGAGGAAATAAACCCATTGGAAGACCTAGCAGTAGATGGGTGAATAATATTGAGCTTGACCTTAAAACAGCATCGGAAGACGCGTACTGGATTCATCGGACTCAGGACAGGGCAAGTGGCAGACCTTTGAGAAAAAGGTAATAACTCATATTAATAATTGTCCAACGAACAATCTATTTATTATTCTGCAAGTTCACTCTACATGTTTCGGGTGTCAAGCTAGCTTGGCCACGTTGGAAGGAGGTAGCCGCACAAAAAATATGACCAGTACCGGAGGCTGTAGTTACAGCTTTGTGTACTCCTGATGATGGGTGTGGTTAACACCCGAAACATGTAGAGTGTGGTTAACACCCGAAACATGTAGAGTGAACTTGCAGAATAATAAATAGACTGCTTTATGTTGCATCTCGTTGGACAATTATTAATATAGATCAGCGATACACGGAACCATAAACAAAAAAGTTAATAACCCTTCCGGTCCCACGAAAGGAGGAGGTTTTCTGGAATACTTGACGAACTGCAAACTTCTGCAGAAGAACTCCGCTCCATGCAGCTAGTCAGAGACAAGCTTATGTGTTGGTGCCATAAGCTAAGCAGGTTTCGTAGCAGACTTATGGATGAAGAAAGAAGCTACAGCCTACTTAAACAGACATGGTCTTCACCTGGCAGCTTCGTGGTGAAAGACTACTGGGTACTTGCAGGTGTATATGGTATGACAATTCTCAAATAGACCTTACATATCCAGTAAAGTAAAACAGAGATCTGGGACCTATCGACATATCGGTTCCATCTTCAAGGGTCAAACAGACTGCCCTTGAATGCCGAACCTCTGAGGATGGGACCGATAGGTTGTTTCGAAACGTCGGTAAGCAACTACCATTCCACGCTTCGTAAAATCCCAAAAGAGAGCAGGTCTCATTTACATTGCGGCGGAAGCCTGAAATCACCCACAGTACAAACAAGTTGATGAAACGCAAACAATAAGTGTCCGTTGTTAACACGGTGATCGGTGTGTGTTACGTGAAACCCCCGACTGAGCAGAAGGGCTCTACAGCATGGAGTTGATGAAGCCATACGAGACTAAAATTACTACACCAGTGTTTCCCAAACCCTCGTGACCTCTTTTGTCTTCAAAAAATAGCCACGGATCCTCACATCCTTGCTCATGTAAATACAGTGTCCAGATTATAGGTAACCAAAATTTAGAAGTTATATCTTAGAACTAATATTACATAGCTACAAATACATGCCATCAGCGTACCTAACAATACATTGCATGATTTGACCTTAATTAAACTGATTGCCGCTCGCTTCGTGTGTACAGGGTGTTTCTTAATTAGATATCCTAAACAGTCATACGAAATGAGCACATGAATAATCAAAGACGTTCCTCGATTATTTTTAACAAAACATTATTCCTTTAATTGAAAAAGTAAGGAAACATCAAAGTAGCCATTACAGAAATGTATTCACGGATCCCTTGGGAACTGATCAGCGGAGCACACTTTGGAAACCACTGTTCTATAGCCACTATTTCGCAGAGCGAGGAGAGATATCCACCTGTAACTTGCTGTATCTTTTTAATACGTTAAAAAATCTCAGACTACATATAATGCAGCTATCAGCAAGACACCCGATAACGCTAAATTGGCGTCGCACAGCTATGTCTTCGTTGCATCACCGGAATCCCCAAGAGCCATTATCCTACCGGTCGCTACCAAACCTAGCCCTGAATGCTCCGCAACTCCTGCCCAGTACAAACACATGTTACCGTGCTGAAACATAATAATCACATCCACAGTCGTAACCCAAGGGACCCGATCGAACAGGTTCCGTGTGGATCAACTTCCAGTCTCATCTCTTGTGGCATACACTTTTTGCTGCACTTGAATGAACTCAATAGCTGCATAGCTGCAGGTGGACAGCGGTCTCCCAGAAATTTTACGACATATATATATATATATAGATATATATACGCCATGGGAACAATTCTCGTGGAATACGGGTCTCCAGTCTTCCTCTTGCTTACGGTTGTATTCCGCTTCAGAAGATTCTTGCCTACGTCAAAAAAACCAAATCCTATCTCTACAAACATCCACGTGGATTAGTGGGCCAGAAGACTGGAAGCGAAAAGAGGGAATCACGTTGGTGGCAAAGTGTAAGAAAGCCAGGAAGTTTTCAAAGTTATTCCTCACTTTGGCCTCGGTAAAGTCTCTTGTGTTTTTGTAACTCAGTGGTGAAGTGTATTCATTTAACTCCAAGAATCACAGTGGTATTCCGGTATAACAGCTTTAAACCCTACATTTTGACCACAAAATATATTTATAGGTTGCAAATATTTCTGACAATAAAATGTATTTCCCTAAACAACATTAATCGGTTGTTCTTTGTAACACACACATAGGACCAATTCAAGAAAAACGCATTTATACTTTTCTCCTGGTACTGTCTAAACAATTAAATCGCTGAGTTGACAGTGGACTGGATATACACTTGTGACAAAAAAACGGGACAAGAATACATAATTCTGGCGGTCAATAACCCTTCGATAACTATCACTTCAAAGATAAACTTGACTGTAAAAATATAAGTGTGCACACTTACCAGGAGATTTGGGCTGAAATCAGCAAAAGAAAATTAGAGTTCGGAAATTTTAAAATTATTCCTTTATGTGTATTGAAGTACAGTGAATGTTGGGCAGCCAATACACGACGGTTTTTGACGTCAAACAGATAATAAATAAATTTATTAACAGTAAACAACGCATTGTTTAACTCACTTCAAAATTAGGTGTAACACCATCAGCATTTGCCCGCAATATTTTCCAGCTTTTCTGCATCACCATCATCATCATCATCACCAACTCTGTCGCTGTGGACAGCTTCAATACACTGCCGATTTCCTTGCTTTAAGTCAGAGTTGCTCGCCGGATGTGTCATACAATTTGACCTTCAGGTAGCTCCACAGAAAAAATCCCGCCCCCGAAAGATCGGTTCCGGTTAACTGGCCCCCTCACGCATCAAACCTTTCGGCAGTGTAACTTTCCTGTGGAGCCACCTGGAAGTCAAAGTGTTTAGGACACGTCCTGCCAGGATCACTGACTTAATACAGCTAATTCGGCAGTGCATTAAGCCTTCTATAACGACCTGCTATAATATATAATGGCCTGTCTGTCAGGTAGCAAGCAAGGATGCAGAGGTGGCGATGTAGGTCACCTGAAAAATGTCATTTTAAAATGTGATGATAACACTTAACTTTACACTGAGTCCAGTATATATAACAATATATTCTAATCAATTACGCCGTTTCTCGCGTTCATTATTTCAATTCCGAAATAATCAGATATTTCTGCCCCCGCAATAAAATAGTGCAATTAAGCACAACGACAACTCTTATCCGGAAATGTTTACCGACTGTGCACCGCCAAGTTGTTTTATTACACTAACACTGACAATAGATACACCTGCATACAAACTCGTCCACGTTTGACTAAAATATGAAAAAAAATAAATAAGTGAGGAACAGAAGTTTGCTAGTGAAGGTCCCTATTGTGGTGATAATACCCATGTGCCACCTAAACATAATATGATCTGCTTATCAAGAATATCAAGTTTAAACAAAATTAAACCTGACCGAAACTTGTATATCATTTTAATTTCAACATTCTGTCGCCATCTTATTGCGGAAGGCATTATATATCCGTCCGTTGTTCATTTTGAAATGATACAGTATTACAAGAAAATTAAATATTGCACGGTATCGCCTTCTTTAATACAGGCACATGATTCAAAATCGTATTCCAATATACGAGCAGCACTACATTACAGATAAAACTATCCGACTTCAACGTGTCGCATTAAGGACGACTTTCTCTTGTTCTTCACGAGGTTAAGTACAACCTTCATTGTTAAAAAGTGGGCCCGGTAGTTCAGTCGGTATAGCGACTGACTACGGGCTGGACGGTCCGGGATCGAATCCCGGTGGGGACGAGATGTTCCGCCCGTCCAGACCGGACCTGGGGCCCACCCAGTCTCCTGTACAATGGGTACCGGATCTTTCCCGGGGGTAAAGTGCGGCCGGGGCGTGCTGCTGACCACTCACCCCCTTCTAGTGCCGCGGTCATGGAAAAGTAGAGCTATACCTCTACCCACCCTCTGGGCCACACCGGGCCTGTAACGGCATCACTTTACTTTTTTATTGTTAAATTGAAAGCCCAGAAGTGGACAAGTCGCACTCCTTTCCCCGATTCATCTGGAAAGTTACAAGAGTAAAGGAAATTGGAAGGGTCACTGCATGTCTGTTTCGTTCGCCTGAAGAAGGTTTGATCAAAATCAAGGTGTTTTGTGCCGGTAAATACAGGCTGCGTCAGTGAATCGGGCGATTTTGCAACGCTGTTTTTCTGCTTCGGCAACACTGGGGCGGATGCCGCTATCGCCATTTTGCTGCCAACTTAAAGCGGGTTAGTTGCAATGGAGCCGTGGACTGGAGCACAACGCGCTTTTGCTGTGAAAGCGTGTTACAAAAACGGTGACAGTTTTGTGATCTCTCAGCGTGAATTTCGAAGAGAGATCGGGATTCATCGCAATCGTGCTGTTCCATCAGCCCCTGCCATCAAGACCTGGGTTCGAAACTTCGAGGCTACTGTAAAAACAGTACGTACACCCGAGAATATTTCGAGAGTGAGAAAGGCCATTGAAAGAAGTCCACACCATTCTGCGCCTCGCCACTCTGTGTCACTCGGGCTGTCTGAAATCTCAAGTCTTCAAAGCTCCAGCACCCCACACAGTTCAGGAGTTGAAACATCGAATTCAGCAAGAAGTCACATGAATTCCTGTGGAGATGCTTCAAAGAGTAATGGGTGACATTCGCGAGAGACTTGCCGAGTGCCTGGAGCGGAATTGTGGTCATCTGAGTAATGTTATTTCCGGAAAGTATGACTTTTGTTTTCAGTGTTAAATTGCTTAATGGGTTAAATTAAAAATGAAAAAAATCTAAATTCTTTTATACATACATTGTGTTCATATGTATTAAAACTGAGAAAATGAAAGCATTTACTCTTCATGACTTTTTAAAATCGCCCGATTCACTGACGCACCCTGTATATGACAAGTGACGCTCAACAAGCGGCAGAGACAAGTGATAGTCTTCGTGTACTTTGATCTTTGGAACTTTCCGATATAAAGGAAAAGAGAAATGACTGTAATTTGTCCGTAAAATTTTCAAAAATAACATTTTATAAAAATCCATCCAGCGCTTCTCGAATTATCACATGCGTGAAGATGGACGGTTGGTGGAAGGAGCGATTTAACGGACCCTCAGCAAGAATGCAAATGCGCCTAAAAAGACGTTAAAGCGGATGTTGTGGCAGCAGATTTTAATATTGTTGGACGAACAAGCTCAGAATCGTGTGTACCGTAGAACTTGAGTGGTGGCTGTATTAGCATTATAATACAATCTGTAGTTTCAGCAAGCTCACATGCTTCGCCTTAACTTATCAACATAGATATTCAACATTACGGCTTTTTTTAAATTTGACGCCCTTTTGATTAATAAATATGTATCAACGTTTCGGATAAGCCTGCTACCTCCATCTTCAAGTCTACATTCTAAACCCCACAATCTTAACACTCATCGCCGCCAAATTCTCAAATACCAAATACAAAAATTAAAATTCAATCTTTGCAACAGAACTGTGCAGGATACTTCACACTAAAAAGCAATGATTCTGGCCAGATTCTCAGCAGAATTCAACAAGTAGTGTGCCAGATTTCATTCTGATTCAGCTAACGATTATTAGATTCTAGGGATATATACTCGTACTCGCAGTGCATAAATTACTAAATTCAAGCCAATTTTTCTAGGGATCGACAACCCTAGTGGGCTTAGGGCTCCTCAATATTGAGATTTCGGGATCACAATCAATCACGCCACACTCGTTACGACTTCTCTGGACAAGTGATCGACCCGTCGCAGAGACAACACACATCACTCACAAGAGACAGACATCCATAACCCCGTCAGGATTCGAACCCGAAATCCCAGCAAGCAAGCGGCCGCAGACCCACGCCCTAGACGGCGCGGCCACTTCAAACCAAATACTGGATCGATCGTATATTAAATGACTGGATAGATGTGAAGACATTAAATGTGTTAGTCACCAAGTTTGCCCATCCAACTGTGGAAGACAAGCACATATGTAACCAGCTCTGCAATACTGAAACACAAACACGTAGAACTGCGTGAGCGGGGCGGAGTATGCTCTAACCCGAGCACCTCACTGGGCCTCGCTTGCAGCCAGTCCACATTTTCACACCTCTTGATGATCTGCGTAACTGCCATCCTCCAGCCTACGATATGATTCCTCTTTGCTCTCTTTTAAATAGTTTCCAACCAAAAAGAGTCTGCGTTCCTTTTAGTGCCAAATGTGCCACAAGTCTCACCAATTTCAACCAAAGTGGTGAAGAGCAAGCACTCAGAAGTTTCTCGTTTTAAAAATTTCCCAGTTGCCCTAAAACTCAAATCTCATGGGTCCCCCATCTTTCCTAAGCATTTTACAGACCCGCTCAATTCTTATAATCTTTTTTTTTTTTATATGAACAAGCGCAGATCAAGATTAACGCAAATCTCACACTGTAACAAACACCGAAATAAGGCAACTAGTAACACAAATATGGTCACTAGCTCTAACCTGACCTAAATCCATGTCGGGGTCACTCTAAACTGACACTTGTCACTTAATGTTACACTGCACAATGCTCCTATGTCACGAATCGGGTGGACAACACATCAGTCGGAGGCAAAGAGCTAATCTAAAAATTTACAAACAAAGTCGCTGTATTATAAACTGGAAACCGGTATTGTTTTAGAACAGCTGTATTGGATGACTTCATTACTCGCCTGTGCAACGATGACAGAGCAACAAATCAGAACAGTTCCTGGACACATGTAGCTTGCTCCAATTAACACAAGGGAGTCTTACCCTCTAGGGGATGTTGGGTTTGTGTCTTAAAGTACATTTATTTATACATACAATTTATCTTCCTGTCACTGTACCTCTGATAGCTCCAAATACGTTTATCAGCCACATTTAATAATATACCAGCACATTACACAAAATTGCAGGCCAGATCATTGTTTATTCACAAACACATTTCCTACAAGTTTCGGCCGTTGAAGACCAAAATCAGGGAAGCACAGTGATATAGAAATGGAACATTACTCAAAGTTCTCTAAGTTTACGAAATAAATCCGTCCACAAATTATGACGGGGTACGGAGTGGTGCAATTGCTTGAGACATTGCGCTGCAAGGTCGAAGATCCCGGGTTCGAACTTTTCATTGACATAATACTTCCAGCTATGGCCCTGGGGTCGACTCAGCCTCTAACAGAAATGAGTAAAACCTTATGCACCGGCAGCCTTTACCCCCAGGAGATACTCCTGGTACGCATTTCTGTTAGAGGCTGAGTCAAAACCAGGGCCATAGTGCGATCGGAAGGATTTTATGTCAATAAAAAATTTCAATGACACCAGCTGCGATCGAACCGGCGACCTTCAACAGAAATGAGTACCAGGAAAATTTCCTGGGGGTAAAGGCTGCCAGTAGGTTGAGCTGACAACCTTAACACATTCGTGTGCCGACTGACTCGAAGCTGGGAAACTCAGCCCCCTGGAACCATCATGGCCTGAAAAACGCCTCTACATGTACGAGTACATACGAGTATTATCCTTTACATATTATGGCACGTTTTATAACGCACCGTCTCAAAACATCATTCATGAAGGTTAAAATATACCCTAAAATGTAAGGAAATCTTATGCTACAACAACTTTTACAGTCCCATTTTTATAATAACAAGCCTAAATATATTAGGAAGTATTTCGTTTGGATCCCCGGAAATTCTTTTAGAAAATGGTTACAGCCCACTGGGTGATATATTGAAAGAGCAGTTCGTAACCACGCCCGTTAGGATATAATTTTACTTTTCTTACTTTTCAGGGTATAATTTAACCAACAAAAATGGTGTAATGAAAGCGTAAGATCTGGAACACGTCATAATAAGTGGACAAATGAATTTTATTGACTCTAACACCGTAAGGACAGCTCCATTTTTGGAATACCGTATTTCCCGGAAGACATTCTTTCAAGACCTACACATGTAGCAAATGGATTTGTGAACAGATGTGAAACTAACGTGTCTTTTTGTGTGTAGTGATAGCACAATATTTGTTTCTATTATACAGTTTGTGCAGGGTATATTATGAATACACTCAAAACTTTTATCAGCATTATGTTGCCGAACACGCTCAGCACTGATGGCAGGAGGGAAATCCCTTGCCGACTGCCTTAGCCAGTGCATTTACAGCTACGCAATATATAGATAAATGAACTTTTGTTGGGGTAAAAGATTATATATATTATGTCGTTTGAGGAAAGAAAGAGTGGAATAGTGTGGTTGGTAGTAGGAGTGCGTCAATTGAAAGGACTAAGAAGAAACACACATAAAGGAAGGTGACTGATATTCAGGCGAAGGGGATGTCAAACACATATTGTTGAATTGCTTAGAAACTGGAAACTGGAGATGAAATTCTTAAATGAGGAGAGGTTAAATATGAATAACTAGGTAGCTTACGGCAAAATATTAAGATGCACTAACTTGGATCAGGTAAGAAATGTAGGCAGATATTTAGAAAAAGTCACGTATAAAAGGCTTAATAAATCGATTAAGTGTACATGTTGATCAAAAGTGTACATGTTGATCAAAAGTGTACATGTTGATCAAAAGTGTACATGTTGATCAAAAGTGTACATGTTGATCAAAAGTGTACATGTTGATCAAAAGTGTACA
>Ga0136643_10010272_pt1 | contig 13817 bp, 12 predicted proteins | sample TergutLab28metaG_FD_96883 | JGI IMG/M metagenome (GOLD analysis project Ga0136643, IMG submission 96883) | Labiotermes labralis P1 segment gut microbial communities from Petit-Saut dam, French Guiana - Lab288 P1 (version 3) (version 3) | ecosystem: Host-associated > Arthropoda: Insects >...
CCCCCCCCCAAAAAAAAACGTAAACGCTCACACATTTATTGCACATTAACTTTCTTGAAGGGCGAATAATTAGCCGACAACAGAATACGTTTAAATTTAATGTTCGTGTGACCGTGCATCATTGATACAATAATATAAACAGCCAACTAGATGCAACAATAATAGTTTTATTAATTATTGTTGCATCTAGTTGGTTGTTTATATTACTGAAACAGATTACGTATTTGATACACATAACCTAAAAACAGATATATGTTTCAGCTTGTAATTGGCCATCATCAGGTGCTACAAAATCCTATAGGACGACGTAATTCACAACAACGTTAGCATTAAAAAAATCTACTACAGCATGACGATGACTTAATTAAAAGCCGAAACATTTTGCTATTTTTAGAGTCTGTGTATCAACTACATGTTGTGTCTGACGTAAACGTATTGGTCCTTGACATATTTGGCACAAAGGCCTGAGTTACATTGTCTCTCATGATGGCCGCACTGTGACCCTAGGGTCTTCTCAACCTCTTAGAGAAATTGAGTACCATGGGTAACGCCTGGGCGGTAAAGATGAGCGGTGCCAACAACTGCCAAACTTACAATTTTCATGTGCCGATTGTCTTCAAATCTGGGAGCCTGAACCTTCTGGAATCCTCAGGGCCTGTCCAGGGATTGCCTTACCTTCGCGATTCGTTGGGCTATGCTGCCCCTCTTGAGCAAAGTCACCCTTAACTGATCTTTTGGGGTATACCAAGCAGATCAATTTTGGGAAGTAGGCCTAATTAATGTTTTAAATAAGTATGAGCTTTTTGTGACCTTCCATTCCCATTGAGAACTTATTAATTACATCCGCACTGCGTATTCAGAACTCACACCCACAATTACACTGCTATAGTCAACAGTAACCAACCTTCTCGGTGTGTGGCGTGCATGTGGAAACACTCATCGTGATGCTTGCTACACTTTATGCTTTAGCAGACTACGTGCCTGTTTGATACGATGCCAGGGAACCGAGCAGGACCGGAAAAAGGGCCACACCCTGCCATGCAATCAAACAGCTTCCCCCAGCGTCCCACGCCCCTTCGTGTTACCTGATGGGTCCGATGCATTTCATTCTGTTGTACTGCACTGTATTTAATAAATTATTCCAGGGCACGTCCGTGACAGCTAGATGGATCGTTAGTAAGGTGAAGCTTCGGGCTGCTTCGTATAGGCAGGGGTGCACAAGTTTGCCACAAATGTAGAGGGCACTAAAAAAAATTGTAGGCAACAGAAGGGCGACATGCAGCAAGTTCCAAACCGACGGTCAGATACTAGGTGCCACTGTACCAAGTTTGCTCGCCAGACGACCTGGCGTTAGGGATTTGTGTACCCCTGAGTGCAGATATCGAGTTGGGAACCTGAGCATACCACTGTTTACAGTGAACAACCATTTATTATATACAGGGGTGTGGATAAGTCCTTAGCCCGACCAGGAAGGAAACAAACTAGATTCCCCATATTTTATGGAACTTGTAGGTCCATTACCACATTCACAAGGGTCCACCACCTGTCCCTAGCCTAGTCAAATCAATCCATTCCTCTGACCATCACACTTTTAACAGGCGCAGCTTGTTCCCTTCCTGGTCGGGCTAAGGACTTATCAGCACCCAGGTACATTACCAGGGGATGAATTTACATGTCCTGTAGTACCTGGCAGCACACTAGTTCACCCTACAGACACACAAATTCAGTGATTCATAATCTCTTCTGTTCCTGCAGTTAACACTGATTATAAGCAGTTACCATGATACATGTACATCAGCCCTATAAAATAAACAGCAGGTATGGGTGTGTTCTGAATTATTCATATGTCCTGGGGAAAGCAAACAACAGAAGTGTGCTAAAGATGAAACTCAACAAAAATGGTGAAGGAACAGAAATATTTCTGTATCATTGTACATCAGTCTATCAGTTACGGTGGTGACCGAGATCATTACTGTGCCTCACCAGTCACACTTCTGCCACGGAAACGTAAACAGCTACTTAAGTCACCACATGACAGGTTACGGTCCTAGTGGTCCAGATCACTTCAGTGCCCAACCAATTACTAGTTACACAGTGAATTGCAGTGAACTCAGTTACTGCTAAGTCAGATCCAGAGTAAATGGTAGCGATGGTGAATTGTGGGCAAAAATGAGCACATCACTGATCCTGATACGTCACTCTTCTCTGGCTCACCCACTCCTCATGAAGTTCACAGTTCTTATCTATCTCCAGCTTGTCACTATGGTATATTATCACTACAGAATTCACAATGCTGCTGTACTTTTACTTTGCATTTTAAAAAATTATACATCTTTAAAATATAATATATATATTTTGCACTAACATTCAGGCATTGCCTAATGATTACGAAAATTAAGACATCACACAGGAAAGCCGTAGCATATGAACTGCACATTATTATGTCAGTTAAAAGGTAACAGCAATTAAACTCTGGTAATATGCTGAAATGCCATTTTGGTATGGTGTCGATAAATATTTCATGTACAGGAAATACCTTCTTCAGAAGGATCATATGTCAAAAACAGTCCAACAAATCAGTTCAAAGCTAGACAATGTAAAATAAAGCATTCTTTTCAAACCCACCACCCAATTTAAGCACTTTCCACGCTGATGAATCACAACAGAGAGCTTTGTTGTACGAGAAAACAGCATGAACATTCAGATCTGTAATTTTAAAAGAAAATACTTTTTACCATTACATAAACCTGTTCACAAAAGCCTCCTGTTCAGAAACAAAGTTTTTATATTATTTCAGTAGCATTTATTTTCCAGACTGTCTACGCAATAAAAACAACTTACCTGCACACCTGAATGATCGCTGGTGAAAATGCACCACTATTTCATGCTTATAGCAGCAGCAAGGAACACTGATGCTGCCCTCCAGTGTAAAGGTGTAGAATTGTGACGTAAGTTCAGGCTGTTTGTTAATATATCACCAGTTTTTACCTTTATAACTGTAATGATAGACTATTAATAAGCAACCTGTACTTTTTCATCATAATAACAAAGATAGTGAAAAATACAGAAATATTCAGGAAGACAAACTTCTGTATTACCAAATTAGAAGTTACATACACAACAAAAAGATAGTAATCTATCAATATTTAATTAATAAATGTAGTATAATTATTATAAAACATAATTTATAAACTTTTAATTATTACACAGAATGTATAGAATTAAGATGAAATAAACCATCAAAAACCTGAAATTAGGAGCACATTAGAAAAAAGAAGTAACAATATAAGCTATGGTAACCAAGCAATTACAACATTATGTAAAGTCTCTTTCTTGAAGGACACAAGAGATCTACATGAAAAAAGCTTTGCTGCAGCAAACTGTCCCTGTGCTAGTTAGTGTTTCTTCTGGTTTCATTTGGCAAATTATGACTTAATTTCTAAGGAACAGTTTTGTGTTAGGTACATAATTGACACAACAATGTCATCCTCACTTTCATGCTATTATTAATATAGAGGGCAGGAAAATAAAATTATGTTCAACTCTGAAAAATAAATGCTTTCTCATATTCCCACTAAAATTGTGCTACAATCCCAAGCCAAGCCTTGTGGCAATGACGTCATGTTTACGACGCACACATCTTGCATCGTGCTGGACTGTCCAACGGAGTGTCATGCACCAAGCACAACACATACTGTGATTAACCTATGTACATTTATACTGTACATACTATCAGTCCACCAATCTCCCAATCATTCCAGTTCAACACCAATCACTCACTGAACTTGTCTTCAAAAGTCACTAAGCTAAGATTGCATTTCAATAGGTCTTAAATACACACAGTCCCATTTGAGGTAGTGGTACTTTCAGTTGCAATCCACTACAGTAACAAAGGATTTCACATGCATTATTATTGCATTTTCATCAATACAACTTTACAGGTATAATAAATCACAGGGATATTAATTACATATTCACATCATTAAAAAAGGTATTCAACAATTAATACCGGCTCTGTTCCCTATTCTTTTCACTGTACATAATCCACCATCTTTCTAGGGAGGAAAGCACTGAGCTTAACACAGCATTAGGCTTCCAGCTGGAACTCCCATGAGCAACAGGAATTGTGGAGTTGTACAAAATTGGTGTCAAGCTACCACAGACTTGGAGTGTTCATTACTATGATTCTAAAATAGTATATGTGAAGTTGGAGGGATACAATAGTAGGCATAGAAACAAATGAAACATTTTAGTTCTGTACAGAAAATAAGGATGAAAAGGATGATACAGCATGCATTAACCACAATGATTAAATATACTTACAGATTTCACATTTAACCAGATACAACCTATATGTAAGTTACTGTATCTATACAAATAAGCCATCACGGCTCCTTGAAAAATGGAAATTATTTGGACAGAAATCAGTTCCAAACTACAGTACAAATGAAGTAAGGTAGCCACAAAACGAAACTGGACGGAGTCAACTCGCCAGTGATCCTGTTTAACTTCAAGCTCTGATGGCTAACAACAGCCAATCACGTAACAAGACGTTCCTTCTGAAGATTAAAGGCTTCACACATGGAAGAAGTGACATTGTTAGACAGACCAATTTCCAAGTCACAGTTATCTTACTATGTCACAATCGAAAATGAAGCGATACATATGTTATCTGCACTTAATTTCCCAGATCTGCAATTTCTTCAAGTAAGTTATCCTCTAAAAAGAGCACAGAGCACAATAAATCATAAAATACAGCTAGTTAATAAAATGCGATACTTTATAACTGAATCCCAGATGAAATCATGAAACCATGGGGGTAAATGCTAGTACTGAACTTCCTATATTTTCATATCCCATTATACTATCCCACAGAGCACAATTTTCATTGTATACTGTGGCACAATTATTACCTCACTAAAATAGTTAAAACAAAAGAATAGAACACTCCAACCCTCAGGTAACATGTATAGTTAATCCAAATTTGAACTCTAACCTGACACAGAAAATTAAAACTATTGATCAATCACAGTGACTCAGAGTCACATCAGAAGTTTGCCGACACAATTTGATTCCAGCGTTCTTGAAACTGCGGCCTTGTGATCATGACAGGCGCTTAGCACCAGATTAACTGTGTTCTCCCCCATGAATATGAAACCACACAGTGAGCATGTAGAATAGAATCATAAGCCCTCAACAGTGCAGAAATTGTGCAAGGGCTAGCTGGATGATTCCTCTTCATGAACGGAGAGTAGAAGGATGCACCTTTTTGTACATGCTATACTTCATGAAGAATCATTCTTTTCTTATGAAGGACCGGCCACTGAAAGAAAGGCAACTAACTCAACAAAGAATGTGATTAAAAGCATGGAAATACAGTGCTCACAATACTTTGCACAAAGCAAGGACATACAGAATATATATCCTTAAGGACTTGTTAAACAGTTCCATATGGCACTCAAGGGAAACACTCAGACCTTTCATAGGTAGTAATATAAAAATGTCTTTACATAACAGCAACACATAAAGTGACACCATATTTATTCAATAATACGTGTTCTATGACAAATCCTGCTAACAAAAATTTGTGTTGCTCTGAATGTGACAGTGCCAGATTTACTCTCCCCAGCTTGCACAACAGTCCAAAAGTTTCACAGTACCCTGTCTTCTACCACACAATAAACCTTCTGAATTAAAAATTCTGCGAGAAGTTCCAAAGTGATATACACAGACTTAACTTGTGTTATTCCATTTGATTAACATGCAGCTGCATGAGACATGAAAAGTGAAACACTTTGTAAAATAAATGCTGGCAGAAGCACATAAATTGTAAACAGTGTTTGGAAAACGCAGTCAATTTGTAGCAGAATAATGAATCCTTAAGCGAGGAAAATGTAAAGAACTATTTTCCACAAAATTAAAAATGTACCTACTCTCATACCTTAACACACACGTGTTACATATATGCGAGCAAACATAACTCAACAGGGCTCAACAAACTCATTCATGTTCATATCTGTCACAAGTCAAATATCCAGTATTCAAAATCATTAGTCAATATTTTCTCCTTCTCTTTTTCTCCACAGATGTCAAACAGTAAACCTGAACACAATTCCCAGTATTTACAGTATAAACTATGCAGGAAAATGAATTATTTGTATTGTGTGTTATGAAACTGTAACAGGCTGATGTGAATCAATTACAATTGCGTTGACAGAAACCAATTCCTTCGTGCGAAAATGTCTGGCACACGTTATGACTGGTGAAGTGATCCAACATTTGTTGACCTCTGGGTGTACTGTTATAGTAGACTTACATTTGCTATGTAAAAGATAAACATTATAGTTTGGGAAATATTATATGGAGAACTACTATAATGAAGTTCCACTGAATATGAAATTTGACATTAAACTGAGCCTGATGATAGAATACAAGAACATATACTAACGTGATGGTTTTCTTTTCTACATTCTTGGGTTCTGGCCTTGCTCTGTTTAGCACCTTCAAGAAGTCTGATGTCTTGGCCCTCATGCGAGAGTGGATGTATGCTTTGGAGCACTTAATGTGGTAATGGAGATAATCCCTAAAGATGTGGATAAGATTGATGGTGTTATCACGTGTTGTCCTGTTTGTGTGCCGAGGAAACAGAACTAGAAAAGAAATAACAAGTTACTACAGCGAAATTTTAATAACACATTCTGCACTGATAACCATGACATTGCTTTGTGCATTCTACAATACACATTAGTGTTCTGTAACACTTTCAACATGAACTGCATAACACTGCAGGATGAACCACAGAGAGTCTAATATTATTAAGAATGGAGAGCATGTTTGTAATGAATTAACCACAGCTCTTTCCATGGAGATAGAGCAGCTGCAGCATGAAGCTTACCATTCACTTCCTTGTAGTGCCAAAGCTGTGAATGTGCGAAGATATACCTTCACTCCCCTGTATGCCTTCATGGTATGCACACGGACAACTTTATCTGTTCTTATTTCTATAAAGATACTCTGTTTCCTAATATAATGGACACTAAGAGAAGGACAACAGCTGGGACAGTCATTTGATGCAATCACAGTGGGTTATGTTTATGTTACGACCGCTGTCTGACATGTCTATCTTACTGCCGAAGCACCACCACTAATCACAGTTTCACACACATCAAAAAAATACTGGTACAATTATGAGTCTGTAACCAAGATCAGAAAAACTTACCAAAAGTTATATATCCAATATTCTCTCCCACCCTAGCATCTGTATTCTGCAATTCGAGAGGAGGTTCCCGATGACTGAAAAGAACCTGTGGTGCTGTATGACTTGCTCGTCTCCCTTCTTTGAACTCCTGCATAAACACCTTACCAATCACTATGTCATCTTCATCTTTGAAGATAGTACTGAACACAACCGTTACACGATCAGCCTTTGCCTCTACATACCTGTAACAGTCATCATATACTTCCTAGCTACACACACACATATTTTCTTTTATTTACAGTTTATACATGTTTAAAACAATCTGTGAATAAATTGTACATCAACCACATCCTACAGCTGTTGTGGTGCAAAATGAGTAAATCAGTTTTCCTACATCCCTGCACAGCACAACACACTACTGAGTGATTAACTAAACACAGCTCAAAGTGCCAGAAGTACTGCAATTCTACAGGAAATTTGGCTGATCCCAACTGGCTTTGAATCCCTAGCCACTTTTCACCAGTCTGGAAACAAACATGGCAGATGGCTTCAACTTCCAGAAGGTCAATGTTTCAGCCACATTAAAAACTAAATTTGCTCCCTTTTCACAATATCACAGAAGTCTATGGGAAAATTTTCCACCATCTCCATGTCCACACTGAGGTAATCACTATTTATGCTTGAATTGTGCAAATTAGCTTGCATTTTCAAGCAATCAAACCACTCTTTACTTGTTACAAGAGTCTGTTATGATGATCCATCACTATACTGCGCTTTCAGGTCATCCCAACAACTCCCACACAAGACACCAATGCATCATGGGCAGACTATCTGCCCAGTTATACTGCATCTGTAGACAAAAACTGAATATATTTTTTACCACATAATAACAAATGCGCATTTGCTGGGGGGTTATCTGTACCTGCCATAGTGAGAGGAAGTGCACACACGCATACTGCCAGGTCGACCAACATTGTAACTTTCCTACTTGATAAATGTCTATAACCAAGTGTGCATAAATTCCCGGTGACAGGTTGCCCAGGTGACTAAATTTTGTATGGCGTCATTTAATAACTGTGGGTCCTCAGTATGGAACTTAATGTCACCCTCCTGGTGTCTGGAATTGTGAGGTGGCTCCTACATTTTTGGAAAATTTCCGCAACTCTCTAATAGCATACAAACCAAGAATGAACACTGTAAAGCCTGTACTCACATAGTTTCATCATTTCTGTAGTTAATAACTGCTCGCTTGTGTCCCTCTTCACCTCTCTCCTGAAAATCAAAATATTTCTCGAAGACTGATGCGAAACAATTCCTCTTCAGTAACCCAATCTTCTTCACAATTTCTTCCCAGTTTTGAGGAACATTTTCTAAATCAATTAACACTGAAACATTGTAGCCTGAAAAATTACAGTAATAAGCATTATAATGCATTTAACATCTGTGAGCAACCCACATGGTAAAATGAAAGCACAATACATGGTCAATTATATTTAGCAATACAGAAATATTACCAAAAATGTACTATTCACTACAACATTATCAAAAATTTAAACATTCCAAAAAGATAAACAATTACCATCTTCCACTTGTGTTAGAAAGGAACCATATTCTTTCTTTAATAATTCATCGGCTCCATGCTCCTGGAGTTCTTTGTAGAACTTCAGAGAAATACTGGTCTGGAAATTAAATATGTACAATAAAACAAATTAATCAAAGTGTAGGGCAGCAACATGTGCCCTGGTCATGGTTTGATAGCTACTTACAACTCTTCAACATGCTTTCATTTACAAACACTTCTTCACTAACACCCCCAAATATTATGATTATTGCATATCCCACGTGATAGTTTTCCAAGAAAATATTACTGCAACAAAATGTATACATTCATCAGTCTTAGGAATCTATCCTCTGCAATACCTTTTATGTCATGCTGCATCACCCCCATCAGGGTTACCAACACGGACTTGTCACAGACAGTCAAGTCATAACTTCAAAGATATACTAAAAAACCACAACATTTACTGTTAGGATTTAGGTTTCAGTTTGTGACAAAACCTTCCAATTTCAGGTTAACTTCATTTGCAAAAAATAATCTTGAAGACATAAATTTAAAGCACCAAGATTTGCCTTTGAGGATTAATTTTTGTGACACAACCTTCAGGCTTCCAGTTTCTCTTCAGTGACAAAATTTTTAGTTACCGGGTTTAATTTTATAGGGAGAAGAGGCTGAGAATTGACATTTCATTTGGTTGACAGCAAGGTTATGCTTTTAGGCTTCATTTGATTCACAGACACTGAACCTGGTGAAAAATACCAATAGCACTGAGGCTTCAAGTTTGAATGTCAGTTACAGAAACTTTCCCCATTTGGATTTCATTTCATTAGTAGAAAATAAATGTCAGGGAAAGTCTTCATAGCATCAGGTTCAACTCTGACTTGTTGGTACGCTGTTCTGTTATGAAAAAGTTCATGCAAATAACGCCCTTCAGATCTGAGGTATGTCCCGTAATGTTCCCTGATATATCTTGATTACGTCTGAAATTGACTGCTGCATGTACTGCACTTGCACATTACTCAGCACATGACTTACTTTACTTTGCCACTGTCAAGGGTATAACAGTTGTTATCAGTATTGGCAACCCTACTTTGGATATGATCATTGTCATTGAATTTATATATATCATAAATAATGTCATCTCTTTTAAAATCACATAAACATGTTAAGTCATAAATTTCGTCATAGTGCATAAACACTTCTTCCTAGATTTACAGGAATGGTCATGGGTTCTGGTAAACACATTAATAAGTGGCTATCAAATCCCAGACTAGATCCACAAAATGAAGTATCATGAATTCAGAAATAACAAAGGAGAAGCAGTATACTTTTGCACCATTATAGTACAGCTTGTTACACGTACACTCACTTATTCGATAATTCTGCCAATACCCAGGCCTGTTCCAGTACAGACCTTCAACAAATCTATCACAAATACAAAATACAGGTGGGAAAAGTGGCTGGGTGAAATATCTGTACAGGGATCTAAATATGTAACAAAATCTACACCCGTACAGCATTTAATAATCCGAAGCAATTATTAACAGAAATAAAATACATACTCTCACTTTTGTTTTGTCACCTCCAACGTTTGATATATGGAATAGAACTCCATCAAAGTCGGCAATAGTAACGTCTATTGACTCAGGTTTATGACTGTAACATAAGGAACACTATACATCATGCTCATTTCACGGGTATACAATGCCAAACACGTTTACCACAAAGTTCTTAACCTAAAAATAAAGTTAAATCATAGGTAACTGACACACTAACATAGAAACATCCTTCAAATTCCTATTAACTTCTAGAAATATCTTCTGCGTAAGACACAACTACTATACGTTGACAAATATCGTACTCCACAACTACAACTAATTATCCCCAGAACTTTCTTTCCCAGTGTTTAACCGTGAAACAAGCGCACTCCACCCCAGCCGGTGTTCACGATTTATACGGTAGATTTCACATCAAAGATACATACCCCGCTAAAGCATTCTTGAATTTTAAAGTCAATGTCTCTTCCACTATCCTGTTGTTTATCTCGAGTAAAATCATTGTTTCTTTGATGAGTAAATAACAATTTCATAAAACCATGAATACTATGACTAACACTAATCTGACCCTGTTGGGTGGATACAGCCGGAAGCTCGGATTTCAACATGGAATCGTGACTGTACTTTCTAATTGGTGAATAGCGAGACACGTGACAGGATATAAACAAATGATGGGGATAACAAAAGCGTATCGGAAAGCGGAGTGTAAAGCAGCCGAATTGTGTAGGGCTCGCGTGTGCTGTATTGTATATGTAGACTGCATATATATTTATTACACAGGCATAGATAGCTGCAGCGAGAAGAAACATTTGTCATGTACAGGTTACTAAAACTGACAAGATTATATCAGTTCAATTCTAAAGTGACACCTTCGTATACTTGTGATCCAAACAAACGAACGTGCAGAATTTGTACACATACTTTCTCACTGAAACCGCGGGACGGTAAGTCTCTCACACGAAACGAAGGGAGAAATTAATGTTGTTATTACAATTTGTTCGAAAATTTTCTTCCATGTAGAAACATAAGTTTGATAAGATGGAATTTTGCTAAACTTGGGTGGGAGAAGACGGTGTACTTTTTTGCAACGTTGTGTTTAATAGGAAGGTGTGAAGGTGATTTGATCTGCCCTTGCATTTTCTTGGTGGTAATGAAGAAATATCGACCAAACTTTGAGTGCCACCACATTTGTCGTGTTATTGTATTGTGTGTAAGCTTTGGTAAGGGGGGAGAGGGTAGCCTACCGGTCATGCCGGCCAACTGTGTCACTATTGGGTCCAGAGTTCTGCTACAAAAATCTTTTAAGGCCATTCTGTGAGGAGTCCACGCAATACTGGCAGGATCATCGTCGTCTTACTCGAGGCCCTCTCGATATCTGTCGAATCTAACTACACAGTTGTGAATGCTCCTTGTTGCTGGTCTTGGGCATAGTATTTGGAATGACGGTTGTTGCTCCTCACATATCTGTCATGTTAGGGTAGACAGGTATGTAAGTGTGACTGATGGTATTGTGCTGGACTTTGACTGAAGTATTTGTTCCATGCTGAAAATTTCATGTTTTCAGATACCCAGCTTGTGCAGAATGCTGTGTCCGTGCGATTCCAATCCACCAGTATTCACACTGCAATTCAGAATAATGCCAGAATTAAGAAAAAAAAAGTTAAGAAGTTCAGGAAGAAGTATGCAGAAGTTGTGGAAGGTAAACAATTAATGTCTGGAATATAGATAAATACACAGATTTTCTGTCTAACATACCTTTTCACAAAACAGTTACATGGATTGGTCCACTAGAGAACCATGGTCAGGCTGTTAAATAAAGAATTTTTTTAAAAAAAAAGTCAACATGCATACAAAGTTATTTTAACACATGTGCCATGCATATTTTATTATTTATTATTTTAACCATCAAATGCACAGTTATATTATAAAAGTGTATATCACAACAGTCTCTTTGTGTAATCTGCACTCCTACATGTTTCGACACTTTCGTGTCATTATGAGGAGTTTACAACCGATGCCTTGCTAAGGTACTCACATTCTTCAAATTACAGTTGTTGGAAATACAATTTATAAATTAAGATGTTTCACCTCAAGCGTATATAAAGTCTTAGATTGTAGCTGTTAAAATCACATGAAAGTTTATAAAATCATTAAACAAGTAAACATAGTATTTCGAACATGTAACGCCATAGATAACCAGTTATATGATAGAACACCAAAAAAACAAAATAAACTCTAGTGGAATGTATAAATTACAAAGCAAATCATGTAACAAATCATATGTTGGCCAGACTGGAAGGTCAATAGAAATAAGACACTGTGAACATGTAAGATATATTAAAACAAACAACCCTATCTCGGCATATGCATTGCACATTCTCAATAATAGACATGAATATAGTTATCCAGAACATACCATGCAATTATTAAAAATATGTATTATAGAAAAGGTAATGAACTGTTGGGAGTCATTCTACATGCAAGTGCTACAACAACAGAACTTAGTGATCAATGAGCAGAAGACCATGAACCTAACCCACTATATGCTCTAGCCAACTTAATGAAACATGTCACACAACCTGACACCCATTCTGACTAAGTACCCACCGGACCAGCACAATAGTAACATCAACAAATGGTGTAATTCCATTAAATTAATATATTCAACATATCCATGATATAATATCTGTACATCCATATAATAGGGGACCGTGGTAGCACAGTGGTTAAGGTGTTGCGCTACAAATCGGAAGGCCGCTGGTTCGATCCCAGCTGGTGTCAGTGGATTTTTCATTGACATAAAATCCTTCCGATCGCACTATGGCCCTGGGGTCAACTCAGCCTTTAACAGAAATGAGTACCAGGAGCATTTCCTGGGGGTAAAGGCAGCCGGTGTGTAAGGCTGACAACCATACCACCATCGTGTGCCGTTGTCACGAAATCTGGGAACCTTAACTTTCTGGAACCCTCTGGGCCTGTCCAGACCTGTAATGGGACTGCTTTACCTTTACATCCATATAATAACATCCACATTTATTGCAGATTGTATATGCAGCCACACATACATACTGTTTGCAAGAGATTGTAACATATTAAAAGTTTATTCTGTTTTATTGTAAAAACAACAATTTTTTATAATTCTAATAATTTTATAAACTTTCTTGCGATTTTAACAGCTACAGCCGGAGAACTTATGTATGCTTGAGGTGCATCATCTTAATTTATAAATTGTATTTCCAACAGCTGCAATTTGTAAAAAAGTCTGTAACTTAGCAAGGCATTGGTTGTAAACTCCCTGATGATGACATGAAAGTGTCAAAACATGTAGGAGTGTAGATTACATGAAAGACTGTTGTGATATATACTGTTATGGTATTAACCCTTAGCCGCCGAATGACATATATATATGTATGTCGCACAGTGAGCCCGTTAAATAGCCGAACGGCCACTAAAGTGGGTGGGGGGGGTGAGGATTTAATTCCGGTGTCAAAGATTTAATTCCGGC
>Ga0136643_10010273_pt1 | contig 13817 bp, 7 predicted proteins | sample TergutLab28metaG_FD_96883 | JGI IMG/M metagenome (GOLD analysis project Ga0136643, IMG submission 96883) | Labiotermes labralis P1 segment gut microbial communities from Petit-Saut dam, French Guiana - Lab288 P1 (version 3) (version 3) | ecosystem: Host-associated > Arthropoda: Insects >...
AACGAAACGACCAATGTGGTAATCAACATTATAGTCGCGAGCTCCTGATGATGGGCATAGTAGTGCCCGAAACATGTTGAGCCTATAAGAAGTACAATAAAATAATATGTGGCATCTAGTTGGATTTTATTCTTCAGTTATCTTATTATAAATCTAAGCAGGTTATTTTTTGTCGGTTTGTCATTGTTTTGCAGGGGAGCATGTAGTTACAGATAGAACCAGAAGATGGCATAATTAAATGACACAATACCAATGCTTGAGTCTGTCTGTAGCAACTCCGCTGATAATGTGCAGCTGCCTTTACAAAATTTTTCGACTTCACGTCACGCATATTTAATGAAAGAATGACATCAAAGTGTCCCGTCAAATCTGGAATGCAGAACAGTGGGTCAGTGGGAAGTCTGCACGTACCTTAGCTACATGTGACTATTGTAATAAAAAAAACTCTGACTTTTCAACGGGAAACTCGCTAGTGAAAGTGTAAATTTAATAACTAATCCCACTACAAACAATCTGTATTTTGGGATGTAACACCCAACTCAGTATTCTAAGTGGAAGACGCATAACAGTGCTCTTGGGAGAAAAGTTAGGCCGCAGACAGCTGTATTTATCATGTAAAACAAATTTTCTCTCCCACTGGCACTGGAATGAAGTAAACGCTGCGGTTATTTCGAAGATCTTCTGTACCCCAGTGCGTAGTTCACAAACGCTGTTCCGTTAAAAAAGCAATATTGCTTCTGGCTTCCAATATATCGCTTTTTGTGCAATGCGGATTCTTGAAAATGTTTCTAGGGCGTACTTAGAAGTCGGTAGAAGCGTTTCTGGAATTTTTACTGGCTTGGCGTTTTATTTCAATTTATTGTTGGCTTAGAGGGAAGTAAAGTTTATATAACGCATTGATTGATAACGACATCGCCCTACTTCCCCGACCCTTTACCCTCGATCTGATGCAGCACTGCCCTAGTCACCGCCATCCAATTGAATCGAACTGGTGGTTGAGACACGTTCCATCTATTCGTTCCGTTCTGGACGCAATCTTTTGAACCACGTCACAATACAGGACTCGATAAAACGAGCTCCGCTTGGACTACTACACTGGTCTGTAGATTACAAACTTCAGTTACAGATTCGGCCATATCTACACTTTCGTCGAAACAAATTTCCAGTTTGTAACTTTGAAATAGACCAATGTTTCTTCAGATGACTATCTGTCCCGTTTATAGAGTAAGAAAAAACTATAACACGAAAATTTACTGTAATCACTGACTACACGGAGGAGAAGTTTTACTCAAAATCTATCAGTTGCTTGGTTGGTATTCCCCGCATTTTTATGAAAAGCTCGACCCTGATCATTCTTCTGATCCAAATGTGTCCAGTCTACAACCTCCCGTCTTATTTGTGTAAGATGTTATGATTCCATAATACATTCTTTTCCATTGCATGCTGTTAACTTAATGTATATTTGGTCTACGTACGTAAAGAACGAAAAGAACGTTACCAAGATATGACATCGTCGAATTCTTCATAGTCTATATTCAAAAGTTTGATAGAAGACTATAAGAACTTTTAAAATTGAGTGTTCTGCCCATGTCATTTTTAAAGTGAAATTATATTTTCCCGGATTTCATAAACATATATTAGAGTTTTTTCATTTAAACATATTTCGTGAATCAATATTTACGCTCTTTGTACGAATTGTCGACTTAAGACAAGAAGTTATTAGTAGCTGGATATTCACATATTTAACTCAATGACGGGTTTCATGTAATTTCGGTACCTTGTATATGGCGGAGACATCTAACAGAAGGGAAGATATTGTGTGGACTGAAATACAAGTTTTATTCCGATATTTAAGTTGATATTGTGTGCAGTTAATAATACTTCGTTCAACGAACTATGAGAGGAACACTAACAATGTAAAACGTTTTGTTAATAGTAGGCCTCTTTTTAAGGGATCTTTCTTAGAGTGTAATCTGAATTAACCACTTAAAGATCAGTGTCACTTCCTAAGTACCACTAGGTTTAACGTTAAAAGAATTCCATATTCTGTGACTCAAGTTTTTCACCTATTCAGCATTAAGTTACAGTAGGGCGGGGCTACTCCACTCATTTCAAAACTGACGCAAGAAAAGACCGCCTAGAACATGTTCTAAAAAAAAAATTACACCTTGTGCGAAATGTTGGTAATTAATTGCTGTTTCTACCCAGTTGACAAAAAATGATAAATTTTTAGGTACAGTAGCAATTAAATGTCAGACCAAGTGTTGCAATGAATACACGGTTATTCGAAATGGTTGTTGGGGTTCTAACAACTTGTCATACACCATACACTTGCGATAGGAGTATATGTATTTTTTATTTAATAGAACAACACTTCAAGTTTTTATCACATACCTTACAGGTGCTCTATATTTGCACCCTTTGTGATTCTACAAACATCAACACGATAATCGAGTTCGTTCCAAACTGTTTGTAGCTTATCAGCGGTGATGGTTTCAGTGGCGGTTCTGATTCGTACCTTTAGTTCCGGCATACTTGCGGGAAGAGGAGGAACATAAACCTGGTCCTTGACGTAACCCCATAGAAAGAAATCACATGGAGTTGCATCTGGAGAACGAGGTGGCCAGGCGAGTAGCATCTGATCATCATCCGACAATCATTTCGAATAACGCTGTGTAAATATCACAAATAGTGGGGCTATTCCACTCAGCTGTGTGGCTGTTGTGTTCATTTAAATTTAAGAAGCAGAATCACAAGAATTTTCTACATACGAACTGCCTTCTATCTGCGGTCCCAACACAGAACTCGTGACACCATGTATCACATTTCTGCCACGAGATGCAGTCATCCTTCTGCACAGAGTTAACTGAACTGTTCTTCAAGCCACAGAAATCACATGGCGTGTGTTCATTACTGTCTTCGTGAGGTCAAATATTAGGAGCTCAAACATTAAGAGCTCGACGATGTTTCTTTTTACGCATGGATTTCGCTTTACCTTCCTTCCCCATCCTGAGTTTTCTTATGGCCATTATTCTTTTAAAATATGAATTCGAAATAGCATGTCTTGTGTCTTGATTCTTTCGGCATTTCTTGGAGACATTTTCTTCTCCGGTGTTGGAATTACACTACTTAAAACATTGGTTTTCACCAATTTAGCTTTTGCTTTGGTGTTAGTGCGTGGTCCTGCTGTGTTTAAATCTGAAGTCGATTGGAGAACTGGTAGTCCTGAAGGTTTATACCTTTCGAATAGAATCGTATCAGTACCTGCTGATAAGTAATAAGTTTATCTGGTAGAAAGTATGTAAAGGACAGAATTTTGTCTTAAGGGAAAACGGAAGATTTAAAAGAATATGCGACTGTACACTCAAAACCTTTGGCAACGTTTCCAAATGATGTGCTTTTTCCGAGTTATGGAGGAAAGTTTTCCGAAACTAAATTTTGTGATTGCAGCATTAGAATTGTTGTATATGAGTTTTATTGTATCTTGATGATAGTATGTATTGATGGGCTTGAACACAGTTCTGTCGAAATGTTGTAGGACGTGTGTCCTGTGAGGAGGCAGGAAGAACATTTCCAAGTCAATCTTTCTGCACATATACGAGGAATATAAAGAATTACCAGCCAAGATCAGCACACACTTTCCTTGAGAGAACTGCTTCTGAAAATGAAGTCATTGGAGAAAAATGCCGTTATTAATAAAACCCGTATCGGTCATTGCGATTGCAGATCCTGCGGTAATTCCTGCTTCTAATGTGCGTCATCCCCGTTGTGTTTTGTACAATAGTAGGAGTTAGGTATGTTAATACTTACAGCCGAACACAGCTATAGTTGTGTTCGACTGTAAGTGTTAACATACCTAACTCGTACTATAATTCCTGCTTGTATATTTCCCTGCAACGAACCCCCTTTAAAATAGTGAAAGGGGGAATAAATTAATCAGATACACCGCAGCATGCAACAACAGTCACATTCTCTAACTCCCTTTATGTTGACAATTTTCGGAGAAACATTATTATTGCAAGGAAACCCGGTCGCATCCATACTGAAAATGAGATGTGGTTTGTCACGGACGTAGATTTCCGTATGCAGATTTCTGTATAAATAAAAAAAAAACATCAACTTCCTTATTATTCAGTCCCTGTGCTCTTGCTCTTGATAAACTCTCTGGCTTTTTCAGAGCAATGTCTCCATTTCTTTTCAGCATATCTGAAAACCAATCCTTGCCTGCTCAAATTTCGCCGTTAACCCAAAGATGATTTATAGCTTTCATTCTAGGAAACAAACTGCGGCTGTACGGATCTGCTCAGGAGTACATCCGAAGCCTCTTCCTGTTAAATCCTTCAACATGGCAGCCAAATCTTGTTCTTCCCACAAGCTAAAAACTGTAGGATGACCAGCAGATTTAGTCTCGTTTTGTTTCTTAACACATTCAGTGTTTTAGTGATATTCACTTGGTCTTTTCTTGTAGAATGGATTTTGGAAAAGACCTGCTGCACCCTTCAGCCCCACTTCTCTTCTCTTGACGCTTCAGACTGCTCGGTCCATGTCTTCTTCTGCGCATTCCTACACGTACGTTTCCTTTTGTGCCTCCGTTCCATCTAGAATGCGGCAACAAAATCAAGTTACATTACGTGGAACAAGGTTATCAGTGCCATAACTAAAAGGTGCATTTCTAACCGAGGGGAATAGTCCCTCCCTCACTGCGCGACATAGCCCCTGGTGCAAGGTTTCGTAATTACGCTCTATTTGAAGGCAGTGACAAAAGATGAACGCCATCTTCTATGCTGAAGCACTTTATAGAAATTATTCTACATCCATGAAGATTTACACTGGAAAATATCCACTATTCTGCAAGTCGTGCCTTATTTAAGAAAGCACTGTTTTGTACGAAGATTATAAACATAATTAAAATCGCTGATATTTCAGTGTTTGAGCTCTGGATGCTGAAAAGCAGCAAACAAGCACTTGGCGCCGTACGAACTGAATCTTTAACTAAAATTCTGTTTAGTCTTCGTGTTTTAATGGCTAAAGTTGTTGTATGAATTGTGCTTATACTTATATAGTTTATAGCGGAGTGCTCTTTAAAAGTTCTTCAAAAGAGTGAGATATTTGACAGTTTAAAATGCTGTACCTATTTTCAGAGAGCTCACAGCTGCCATAAAATTTAATCTGTAAGGCGACCTGACACTTGAATTTTCTGTATAAACGGTACTTATTTAAGCACATTACTTCGAGTTATATTCAGTTCGTTACGAATTTTCGAAACTTCAGTAAGTGTGTACCAGTCAACAGGGCTAATATTAGACTTGAATCTTTAGGAACGTCTCTTACATAACCTCAATTCTGACGCTTGCTCGGTTGCTGTCGCTGTCACCTTTAGGCACTGTCAACGGGTAAGCCATCAATAATTAAGCTACTGACGCATAAAGTAACTTTGTGACATCTGCACATGTGGTCATATAAGTGAATTCTCGTCGAGTTAGGTGTATTTTACGAATGAAAATATATCTCCATACAGGATAGTGTATTGTTTTATATATTAATTTTTGTTAATAAACACGGCGCCATTTCCGTAACTGTGTACTCATTAGAAACAATATTTAAAAAAATATATACGTTGGTCCGCGTACCTTCATTCTAAATCTGCCATGCTTAGTTTAAATGACTCAGTACATGCTCAGATGTAAGGAAATTATTGCCTATACTTTGTACAGGCAACATTTTGTTGTTTTACGTTTTCAGAAAATGTTACCGTTACAAGTGTCGCAAAAGTTTCTCAACAGCGGATTAAGTTTTGAAAAATCTCGCTCTCGCCTTACAAATGCGTTCTCCTTCGTATTCTTATTACCAGTTTTGCAAAATAAAAAATATAGTTTGGGGTGTTCTATAGTGGCGTAACGTTTATACCATCTATCGTGAAAATAGGTCGAATGTTTTAAAAGTTGGAAGAGATTACAAACCCATCGGCCCTACAAACCCAACAGCGTGTTAATCTCATAAGCCTCTTCGCTCCTAGAGGAAGGAAAGTAGATTGATTATCAGGAAGGAAAACTAGAACCAGTTAAGCGTAGCTCCTTGACGGGAACCCCACGTGCAATCAATTAAGTACTGCTCCGTTACAAGTATCGCACGGTGAGAAATCTAATGATGTGTGAAGGTACAGCAATACCTATACAAACCTAGACAGGCTCCGAGGGTTCCAGTAGGTTGAGATCCCCAGGTGGCAAGGTTGTAAGCCCTACGCACCGGCCGCCTTTACCCACCAGTAAATATTCCTGGTACTCATTTCTGTTAGAGGCTGAGTCGACCCCAAGTCCATAGTGCGGCCGGAAGGTTTACTTTTTTCGCTGGCTCGAGACTGGGCATAGTGTGCAAGTTACCTCAATGTGTTTCTATGTGTGTGTGTGTGTATATATATATATAGGGTGTAAGACGCACATACATTTTAGGACCTATGTGATCCTGTAACAAACATTGAAGATGGATTTTGTAGTCTAGCTATCATGATAAATAATATTTTATTTTTGTACATATTATTATTGTGACACGTTCGGTTCGATGTAATGACTGTCTAGTAGAAAGAGACTTACGCTGCTAAGCTGGATTACATAAAGAAATTACTTACGTGTATTATATAGGTTTAGGCTTATAGGGAACCTGTCTGTTTAAACTGTCTTTCTTAACTTTTGTAATAAAGCTGTAAAATATAAGGAACGGCCACATTTTGAAGTGTAATAGCATCAATGGTAGAAGCCGAGTAAAATCGAGATAAGCATAGCATAATCGATCTTCTGGCTAAGAATCGAAAGGAACTGTTCATATCTACGTGTCAGAAGCTACACCGCGTACGCCTGCTTGGTCTGAACCAGTGGTCAAACAACCCGGGGCAAGACAGTTCCCAAATTCAAGTTCTTCGCTACCACTGAAGTTATTAACGTATTGAATTTTATCACGTTGCCCCACAGGTGAGACAAGCGATAATATCTTTAAAAGTATAACATCTTCCTGTGTTATTAAAAACTATTAAAATCTCCGAAGGTTAGTCGCGACGAATTTGGATTAAAACGGAAGTTTCGGAGGCATTCTTCGTTCACCTTAATAGACAGTTCCTCAGGTCAAACAACAAGGAAATAGGCGTTGAAATGTTGACGACTCGCTGCTGCTTCGCCCACATGTCACCCTTTTCTCCGTTTAGGACGGATCATAGTGCTGAAGTACTGATCTGTTCTATATGATGATGATGCATGTATAAAGTACTTGTGGTCACTCCCTACATAGACCCTACTGGTGAGAAAGCAAGTGTGTGAAACACTGGCTTTCAAATCAACTTTGAAAACTTGGGTCGCTCGAGAGCATTTTATTGCATTTATTCGCTGTAAAATGTTCAAAACCATAGTTCTGTTATTTTTTGTAGTTATGTTGAGACATAATACCTCAAGGAAGTTGGCCTTTATTTATGCAACTCTGACCACTTCTCCTGCACCTTTGATATCGCCTTAGTTTCGGACAGAACACGTCCCCACTAACACAGATACGGTTCTAGGTCACTTCATGACTGACCTCAGCTACACAAAGTCTGTACCAGAATTTCTTCCTGTTTTTCTCTAAATCATTTTATTACTAACCACAGTTATAATCAATTGAAACAATTATCGCCAATCGGGGACCTTCGTACATACTGCAAAGTCAGCAGACAGTCCGTCAATCAATCTTTCGTTCAGCATCATCAATAACAACACACAATCTCGTCTAACCTCCACTCAGCTGACAGACATGCTACAAGGGAAAATGCATTAAATTTGTTATAATAGCCAGCGTGAAATCCAGAAAGAGAACGAGTCTAAATTGGTAACGTAGGCCATCATGCTTGCAATATCCAGGCATTGTATTTACGTGTTAATCCACAAATCCATACAAATAACATTTAAAAATTAATTTTCCTACATTCAGTAAACTTACTCCGTCTCCATTAACAGACATGGTTAATTGTGTTTTGGTAAATGAACACTTTTTATTGTGACAAATGTACGAAGCCTATATGTATATATATAGGCCTACTTTGCCGGCAAAACGCATAGGTTTCTACTGTTGAAGGAAGTGGTAGATTACCAATCACTTCGCTTTAAAAGGTTATATCGTCCATTGCCACAATTATCTTGAATTTACTGATTTCCCTTCTTATTACCTTTTTTTTCTAAACTTGAATATTAGTTATGCCATTGTAGTTCTATTCACAAACGACGGAGTTTCTTGATATTTGTTTTACTGTGTTTCGTCCTTCGCGTAACTGATCTGTCTGACGGAAACTCCTTAAGACCAGGGCGTACTCTGGTCACGCTGGATTCTGTCGGATTTATCGGTTTAAACAAACTGAATTAAAAGTTCGCAATTAATGAAGAGTATTACGTACTTAGTTCTCAGCCTGCCTGCCTGCCTGCCTGCCTGAACTCGACAGTCTCGTGGACCCTACGACGCAGAGGTGCCCGAGTTGCTTAACCTCCTTTCTCTCTTATCAAACAGCAGCCAGTAAGGCACAGAAAGCTGCACATTATCTTCAAATACTTTAGGAATGTCAGGCCTGTCACACTTTCCTCTCTTGGAGTTCCACGGACCGCCTTCAGATGGCAGGTGACGTCACTATGCTGAATGTGGAGTTCCACAGAACGCGACCAGATGGCAGGAGACGACACTACATCTGGTATAGTACTGTCTGTAAGTGACCTTTCGGTGTGTAGGTTGCTGTATTAATACAATTCGACCTCCTGATGATGAGCACAGCGTTGCTTGAAACATGTAGAGGATTATAATAATAAACGTTTTATATAACGTTATTGTGCATCAGGCTGGTTATTTACCCAGAGTTGTACCAGGATGCACGGTCAGCAAAACAATTTTTTAAGTGTTAGAATTGTATCCCTATAGGGAGCCGAGAGGGTCGAAACATGTAGAAGTTTGATAAGAAATGTATTTGTGATCCACGAGTTTCTGTGTCTTGTTGATTGTATTGTTTAATAATATTTTACTACACGGTGAAAACGTATATTATGATTCGTCGTGTGTACTCGGATGTATCGTTCCGCCTCCATCGTTCCCGAGTAAGGGTCTATGCCACTCCACCTTTCTGATATCACTTTAGAAACATCATACCTATGGCCTAAGATTTTTTTATAGGTTGGTAATTAGAGTGTATACCATTAGATGTCTTCTGAAAGATCCAAGCCTGCTGACAAATTATCCATTTTCGCCTTTGATTATCATATTCTGTGATGTACCAACCACCAATATATATTCCGTACTTAAATTCCACAAGCTGTACGGTCCATTCAGGAATCTGACCTCCTTCAGGGTAAATTTTCATGCATGTATCGGTAGCTATTTTTCTTCAGCCTCTTGCACTCATTTTCTTCAGATGATTTTTGCCATCGTCTAAGGGAATCTTTCTCTTGGTTTTCTAAAGTGCCTTTTTATTTCTGGAATATTCTTAAACCCTTTCTAAACAGTTCTTCCTTCTGGCCTTCTCTCCCACATGTCACCTACTTGGAAAAAACATTTTTGGGTAAGTACGAGATTGGGGAATGGATGTTCGAACTGGGTTGCACTTTTACCACATTTTAGTACCACATGATTTCTGACTTTAAAGTGAGATAAAAGTGAAGCCTTTACTTATAAAAAGATCGCCTTTGACGACAAACATGGTTACCCATGTTATCGCAACTTCAGGAAACGCGTTCGCTAGAAACCCTCTGTAGAAACAAGTCAATTTATAGACGGCTACCGACGGAAGTGTTCGAAATTGCCTCTTATTGTATTAGGTTAGGCGGAGATTTATTTTTCCCTGAAGTTTTCATTTTAGCAAATGCCTTCATTATTTAAGTAAATACATGTAATTAATTTTGGGACGTATCTGACTTTTGTATTCAAAATTGCCTTATTTGAATATATAACAGCAAAACCTCTTAGAAACTAAATTAGGACAGCGGGGCGAGGGAGCGTAATGATTTTCTGGGCTCAGTCAAGTAGAGGAGCCGACAGTGGTAAACGATAAAGTGAAACTTTATGCTCAAGAAAAGACGAGGAATATTTGGGCTAGCCAAGACAGTATTAGCCTTTCATGATTGGTGCTGTTACCTGTAGCTAACCTAGTTCTAACACTAAAAATATTGTGCTAGAAAATTTTGAAAAGAAAAAAATCGTCCATAGTAATATGACTTCCGAATCTACCCGCTGTTTCACACTTCTCTAAACGAAACTCCTTACACGGACAGTACAGCGAATTTGGTGCAGAACTAGAAGAGAGCATGACTGTAAGGAAATGTAACAACACGGCTGGTGCTTCATGTCAAGACGAAGTCTTTTCGTCTCTGCGTGACGGACATTGTCATGTAACTGACCCCCTTACTTCGAAGTACCCACTACAACTACGTGGTCCCACAGCACTTTCTTGAGATCAAAGGCGAACTGCGAGCAGTCTTGTTCAGTGTAGCGCAGCTATTCTTAAGTACCCTTCACCGTCTTAAATGTCAATTCATACCATCAGGCATATTTGAAGAGGAATATAATTAATAATTAATGTTTCATGCGTAATGTTAACTGTGTATCAAAGTGGAATTTTACTTTCTTATTTACGAACGTGGATAATCCATTGGTATATTGGAAATCAAAATGATTTGAGCAGCTTAATTTCGGAATTTGTACATCTCAGTCCTCGTTGTCGTTAGTTCTATAGCCGGTTTCTTTACTACGAGGCTAGTTGATGGATCTTGGATAGTGATCAGCCAAATACAGGTGAAGGGAGACATCAGTAGGCCCATTTTATCAAATACTTCAAGTTTGGGACTGCAGCGAAGAAGGGAGCCCGTTGTAAATACCCAAGACGTATTAAAAAGTTCTTCTTACTTATTTATGTACGGTACAAGGAACTCGCATCTGCCTCTTGATAATTTACACACATTTTATGTATTATTGATCTCCACATTGGGCTCTTCTCTAAACCCTCACTATATATTCCTACTCTGGGAAGAGAAACGAAAATTTTCAACCGATATAGTATCAGGGGAAGAGAACATTGTACTTCCATGTACTGTAATTTTTAAATAAGGCCTATTTATTTTGGTGGAAGAAAGACAAAATTTTCTAATCTGAACAGTAGCAAGTAGCAAACATTTTTGTAATTTAATTTGCCCTTAGTTTGAAGAATAATATTTTGTCGAATGTGACGCTGTGTAATCTCGTAGAATTTCCTCAAGAACTTGGAGGAACGCATAGTCTAGGTACTACAACATAACCGTATCAAAGTGCGTTTTATATATCCTTTTTTTTTGGCAATGAAAATAGTAAAATGTTAATTAAATTCATCGCAGTCGAACATATCTTAAAATATTTTAAATTTTTTCCTTAACGTAAATCCCAATCAATTCATTAGGCCTCCTCACGGTTGACGTTTCGAGATCACTCAGACACATCACACTCGGTAGGACTCCTCTGAACAGGCGATCGGCCCGTCGCAGAGACATCTACCTGCCAACACACAACTCACAGGATACACATCCATGCCCCGGCGGGATTCGAACCCGCGATCCCAGCAAGAGAATGGCCTCAGACTCGCGCCTCAGACCGCGCGACCACTGGGATCGGCCATTACTATTTACTCACTCGAAACTAGAATGGGTACAAGATTTTAATTTCAAAATGGTAACTTAATGATGGACATGAGCCGTTGAAGATACGAATGTAGGCCTAAAATCTTGGTAATATTTGACATTATCACAGGGTGCTGATGATGTTCCGATACGATACTGTGTACTGTACTGCAACATGAATAGGGACATGGCACGTTGTTTCAAAACGCTGTTCCCTTCATTCCATTCTTTACGGAAACTATAACCCAAAAGACTGGGGTGTTGTGTAAACTTCCGTTACTGCTTATCGTCCTTTATCTTATTTATTTGTCATTGGTGAATCCTGCGTGTACATGCCTCGGATTACTAACATAACTCGCAGGCACAAAGTCAGTTTATCCTCTGTGAATGCTTAACATACACACTTAGTCTTATTCAGTCTCCTGTAATGTAACTCAGACAGTGCAGGCTATTGTATGAAAGGCCTATATTATTTTGATCCGGGTGAAGAATATTTTTATCTCAACCGGAAGTCTTAATTTTTCTATGCCATAATATTATTATTGCTTCGCTATAGCAAGGTACCGCCTTCTGACAGTGTATCAGCAGAAAGGAATTCTTATGATAGAGTTCATGTTCATGTGGAAGATATTTCCGTCATTTCAATAGAAGCGGCCTGACAATACAGTGTTTCGCAGCAGTGTGCGCTACTTATTACAGCAGTAACTGACTCCGGTGCCAGGCGCGGGTAACAACGATAGCTCGTCTGATGATCACACGAGTTATACAATATCTCACTGCTTGTAAGGAGATGTAATATTCTCCATCTTATGTCCTTTTACATACGCCTTGTCATTCAGAACATCTTCTGAGACTCCCTTGCCATTGTCTGGCCACCAGACTGCAAGGATTTACTCCATATTGACATGTTTATGGATAGATTTTCCTTTCATCTCCATGTGCCAAAAATTATCTTATGTGCAGTGTTTATTCTGTTACTATCCTAAGAACATAAGCCTGAAACTGTAAATTACAGTCTAATCTTTTAAAACTTTTTTGGCCTTGTTTTGAGAGAGGTTATAATTTAAAGCAAGCTAGTTTTTCCTTTCTGACTTCCGTCATAGAATTTATCAGACTGTGCCCTCTGATCTTTTGCTTTAGCCTGCTAAAAGCTACAAATTCTGTATGTTCCTTAGCCTCGTATATAAGTCTGGAGCCTGTGTTAAGTTATTATTACTGTTCTTCTTCATTTCATAAAGAGCGCTACAGAATAAATCAGAAACATTTCTTTCTTTTATTTTCCAAATAAGTTGGTTCATAACTCAGTCAAATTTCCGAAACATATCCTGATATTGAATACGGCAGTTTTCTACCTAATCTCACCACTATCTACAGATTGTGGGTAATCTAAAATATTGAAATGATGAGGTAATGTAACATAACGTATAACACATTATTAAAACGTGCTTGTCACATTCAGTAGAATATATTTTTCGCTGCACTAAACTTAAAATAACCCATTTCAAATATTCATCTTTGTTTTATTTACTGCTGACTTAAGATCACAGTGGCCAATTACAGTAATAATAATAATAATAATAAATACTTTTTATATGTATGATTTGTATTGCACGTACGCTACGCAACTTTTTGTGCCTTTGTGCTCATTTCGTAGCTCACAGTTTGCTTGTAATTTAATTTAATTTTACTGTGTTGAATTATCATCAAAACATCTGTCTCTTGGTGTTTTATAATTTTCGTGTAATTGTGTATATTTCATTTTCGTGCTTTTCTTCTAATTTTATTTAAAATTAGATTTAAGTGCAGTGCTTTGCATTTTACTTCGGTTTTGCTCTTTATTCTTTTGGCGGTTGGTTTGTTTGCTGTCTCGTTTTACGTTTCCTATCTTTGCATTATTATTATTATTATTATTATTATTATTATACGTAAGCTTATCTTTGTGGTTAGTTATTTCATGTATTTTCTCGTATGTCCCTCTTTATCCCTGTAACTGGATATATGGCTGTTGTGTCAGCACATTAATGATAACGAATTGAATTATTATTATACGATATGTATGTCTCCTGTCACAGGCATTTCTTCCTGGTACTTCTCTTGAACCAGCGGTGATCCCCACCGCTCAGGCTTCAAGCTCCACATTGCAGTACTTTCCGTATTATGTGTGATGTTCCAAGTATA
>Ga0136643_10010275_pt1 | contig 13817 bp, 5 predicted proteins | sample TergutLab28metaG_FD_96883 | JGI IMG/M metagenome (GOLD analysis project Ga0136643, IMG submission 96883) | Labiotermes labralis P1 segment gut microbial communities from Petit-Saut dam, French Guiana - Lab288 P1 (version 3) (version 3) | ecosystem: Host-associated > Arthropoda: Insects >...
AGCCTAGCTAAAGTTATATTTAGGTTAAGATTCGGTACAAAAAAAACTACGTCGTTATATGTTATGCGGTGGTGTGGCAGCATGTCACAGGTATGGTATGTGTACTGTTTGCTGTGTTGGGTGCGAGCACTCAACACAGCCAACAGTACACATACCATACCTGTGACATGCTGCCACACCACCGCATAACATATAACGACGTAGTTTTTTAAACCAAATCTTAACCTAAATATAACTTTAGCTAGGCTCTAGTGAAGGCTCCCTGATGTTGGTCGTAGACCGAAACATGTAGGAGCAAGTCAAAGTGATTTTCAATGTAGATTTTGAAACTTTGTCAAGTTTAACAAAGCGTGCATTTGTTGGTGTACGAAATTTATAGGGTCAAGAATATTACAGAAACAAAGTACCGACTGAATTTTTAATCTTTCACCATGCATGTTTTATCAATATACATTCACTTAAAACACCAACAAATGCAATTTGTATTTAAAATATTATAAAACATCACTTGGTTAAAACACTTTAAAAACATTCATAGGTCTCCAACATGTTTCGGTTGTCACTTCGAACCATCATCAGGGAGCAACAAGGTTCTACTAAAGTTATTTATGTGTTCTATATTTATTGTGAAAATGGCATGGTGACAGCATGTCTGTAATTCATAATAACAAAGAAGTTAGTGTCGATATATTATAGGTATATATACCTTCAGTAGAACCTTGTGGCTCCCTGATGATGGTTGGGAGTAACAACCGAAACATGTTCGAGACCTATGAATGTTTTTAAAGTGTTTTAACCAAGCGAGGTTTTATAATATTTTAAATACAAAGTGCATTTGTTGGTGTTTTAAGCGAATGTACCGACTGAATTATTTTAGTTAAGAGCAAGGTTCAGGGGCGAGCTGCATTGAACACGTAAATGAAGGTTCGGGTTCCCTACAAAGCGAATGATTTCTTCTAATCGCAACCGCAACGACTCCTTTCAAAAGTCTATATACGAAACTCGTAGAGACGGAACACAGTAAGTCTTGGATTGGAGCAAGAGACAAATCAAACAAGTCGATTATGCCCTCTATCGCCACACAACTCAGTCATTTTTATATATCTAATTGTCATGCGCCTGCTGCCCAGCAGATTTCAATGACAAGACGTTGCACTGGCATAATTGTTTGTTCAACAGGATTTCACTTGCATGATTGGAATCGCTTAGCAATGGGGCACTCGTGTATAGGTTACTTGAATTCTTAAAGTATGACGACTGGTGAAAGTTCCAGACATCAATTTGGAAATCTCTCGAGAAGAACTAGGATACATCGCGTTGACATTCCGTGACAAACCCAACATACCTGTTTCAAAACAAAAGAACTGATGTTGTTACGAACTGTAAATAAAGAGTTTTTAGAGAGTCTGCCTTGTACGAGATTATCGAATCAACTACCTTTCCCCGCCTTTAGAAGTATTTGCGTATACATTTCATTTATTTACGCTGCTTGTAATACGAGTAGTTACGCCTACACAGTGCACATAGACACGATAATTAGTGAACGACAAATTAGAAAGGATTTAGATGGAAGCGATCGTGATGTACCAATGCGGCAGTTTACCAGAGGAACTTATGAAAACCACAAAAGTTTCAGTCAAGACAGCCGGCCTCTGGGCCCAGATTTAGACCCCAGATCCGACCGAATACAACGCAAGGGAATTTAATAACTAGTAGGTGAATTCGACAGCAAATTTGTGGGCCTATGCACCAGTTCATGAAGACGATGGTTCATGATGCCCACAGTGAACAAATCAATTTCTAATAACCATTAAGAAAAGAAGGGTACCTGCCTTTTAAGTTACGGAGGTGAATAATATTTGTGCTTCGTATCACACGTTGTAGCTCGTCTTCACGACCATATCCACTACACGCACGCAAGGTACCATCTTTCAACGGTAAATTCTCTCATTAGTCAGATACACATACAGACGTGTAGATGGTTCTATTTGGATGATGACCTGACACACTTATAACAAAGCCATTAACAAACCATGTTGTGAAAAAGCTATTAGGAAACATGAGAAAATGACGAAGTTAAACACATAACGAGCTGCAAAATAAGGGCATTATGCTATGGGTCATAAATGAAATAATGGTCCTTATGTTCTTTCAAAAATTCACACTTCAGGCCTTGTTTACGGGACTGAAAATTACTGAACCAATGCATATTCGAATTTTATTTGAACATGAAACAATTACGAATCCTAAATTTTAGAGCCTCTCTTTCCATGAAAAAACGCCTATACACATGTCAAGCGATGCCGGATAGCGTAGTCAGTAAAGTCAATAGGCTACGGGGGAGATAACGAGATAGTATTGCTCGACTCCCGGAAGTGGGTAAGTAACTTTAATATTTCCAAAGCGTCAAGACTGGCTGTGGGGTAAAGGGAGATCTTTTCCTGGGGGTATGGCGAACGGAGCTTGAATGTGACCACTCAACTTCCAGTATGCCTTCACAGCGCGTACTTTATACATATATGCACAAACCAGTCGTTAAAATATGTATAAAACAGGAATTATTTAAGATATACAAAACTGTATGTATTATCAAAATTAATTATAATGAGCATTCATTACGAATGGCAGAGCTCGTCACAAACGGGCGTTTGTTTTTGTACAGGCCCTATTCGTAAGTCCACTTTAATACTGGATGGTCATTACCTTGAAAATACAGAAAATGGCCATTTAGTTTACCTTACAAAAGGTTTTTAGTCTCTTGGTCAGATTGTTTTCTTTAGTTCTTTCGTTATTTCTTTCTTTCTTTGTATGTACCTCTGTCTACCTACTTATTGTAGATGTAGAGGTTACTGTTGCCCTTAATCACACTCAATTACATACAAACGCACTCGGTAGGATTCCTCTGGACGAGGGATCGGCCCGTCGCAGAAACTTCTACCTGACAGCACACAACACTCACAACACAGAGACATCCAAGCCCCCGGTAGGATTCGAACCCGCAACCCCAGCAAGCGAGCGGCCACAGACCCATGCCTTTGACCGCGCGGCCACCGGGGCCGGCTGTCAGGCTGCTACGCGATAGTAGCAACCTTCTGTAGTGAATACAGTGCGTAACACGACATACGACCACTGTCGTTACGGTTCACTGGACCGGTTTAAAGCATCAATGTTCACCATGCCTTGCAACGACGGTATGGGCAGAAAGTGGAAGCAATGCCACGCTGACACGTCGGCAACGAAAAGTTGAAAACGTTTGCTTATTAAGGTCGCAATAGATTTTTGTCCGTCCGTCCACCCGTCCTTACATCTATCTTCATGAAGCAACCCCAGAACCTCGCAACGGATAAACATCAGTATCATATTCGGCAGTTTTAACTAAATTTGTCTAGGCTTTCCAGGTTGAATAAGATCGTACACAGATACTGGACGCTTTACACAAAGAATTACATGCGATCCTATAAGCATATTTATCGTGAAGCGCGAAATACACTATTTATCGGAGAGAAATTTCTCTGGAAACAAAGCTAACACACACACACACACACACATGCATATATATATATATATATATTTTCAGTGTCCAATGCACTGACCATAATTTTTACAGTGTTCGAAATAACTTAAAGTAGAGCGATTTTATACTATTTCGATTTATCGCCCAGTACCCTTATGCTATAAGCACACTTCATAACTTATTGAAATGTGACTTTATTGATAAGTAGGTTCCAGGAACAGTTCAGTGTCTGTTGCTTGCAATTTTCAAGTATAAGGTGTCTGTGTTAGAATGAGCTGCAGCAGTTTCATGATTTGAATAGCAAAGGCCATACAGCATATTTCAAGAAAAACTAGGATAAAGAACGAGCTTGTTAGCTTCGTGGTAAACCCGGTATATACGACACCCTAGCGTTACATCAACAGTAGCTGAAACGTTATCGGAAACATTCCAACTACTTAGTATTTATTCGCCTTATCTCAAAATTAGTATAGTAAAATGGATAAAAGGGCAAAGGATAAGCTGGTTAGGTCACCTAGAGAGAATGGAGGAGGATAGGATGGCCAAAAAGATCTTCACTCAAGAACTGAAAGGGACGAGAAGTAGGGAAAGACCCAGGAAAAGATGGAAAGAGGAAGTAGAAAGAGAGAGATCTTCATGTGCTGGGAGTGAGAAGATGGAGAGAGTTGGTGGCAGATAGGAAAAAAAATGGAAGGACATTGTTCGATAGGCCAAAGCCCACAATGGGCTGTATGGCCAATGGAAGAAGAATAATAATAAGAAGAAGACGAAGAAGAAGAAGAATCACCTCAAAATTTTATCACGGATGGTAGGTGTGTTCGATATGGAGGAAACTTACATTTTTTAAATAAATATTCGTCGGCTTTTGGACTGTTAGGTATAAAATTTCATTCTAAACGTACTTAGGTCTACAACGTCACCACTGACCAGGCTGGCAGGTGGGCATGCCAAAGCCCATGGCCATTCACATGTTTTAGACAAATGAGTCATTCTCATGCAAGTACTTCTCTTTACGTACTGAGATATGAAATAAGTGAATTCCAAAGGATTTTAAAGGGGAAATGAGTGTTTGGAGTGGACCATATTTAACTGGCTTTGGACTGACCCAGTGGTGTGCTCTTGTAAACACGGAAATGAAGCATCAAGTTCCAAAAGAGGCAGGAAGTCCTTTCATCCGCTGAATAGTTATCAGCTTCTCAAGAAGCGCCCTGATCCGTGGAGTTTACAACTACTAGTCGTAAATTCACTTGATCGTCTGTTGTCATTGCACTGAAGGCTTGTGTGCTTCAGTTTATTATTCTAGCCATAAATTTTGTTTCACTTGGGAGAATGCTACAATAAGTACTTTTCTTTAAAGAAAGTCCGATGCCCAGTTCTTGGACAAGGACTGCTTATTTGTTTGTTTGTGTGTACTTGTCTTAATCACACTCGCAGAAAGAGAATTAAACTCCCACTTACGCTCAGTTGAAATCCGATTCACAAGCCGAAAAGTAATTCAGTGTTATAGTACACAAGCTAGAAACTCTACAAACTATATCGATGATGTTTTAAAAGTGTCTCCCACTTTCTTGGGGCGAGAGGGGGAAAAAAACTCAGAAGTGAGTTCAGAAATTTGTGTCAGTTCGAAACTGAATCAAACTTTTCAACTTCATGCTGTGTCGTTAGCCCGAGTAACAGACAACAGCGCAGAATAACAATTCCAAATACGTTACTGGTGAAGTAAATTGACAAATTCACACGAACATCAATTAATCACACCATCCTGATTAAAAGACGACATAACCCAACCGCAAGCACGTAATTACGACTTCCTATTTACACAAGCCAGATTAATCACCATACATCTAGTGTATGTTCACAACTGTGGATGCACATCGGAGTTTCGAACACATAATCCGGCCTGTCACACCACTCACTGCATCTTCCTACCTCCAAAAATCTTCCCTAAAATTTGAAGCCACAGACCATCGTTTCTTCGAAATTCTCTGACTAGAAGATGGTTCACAATACGACGTCTTCCTGCATCACACGGAATTTCGTTGCCTGTCACGTTTTATCTCGGCTCATGGGACCCGGACACAGATCATCATGCTACGCCAAGAACAGAAAAATGGAGCGATTGTGACAATCCAGATTTTTGTCCCGGACCTAGCTTATTTGACCGATATTTTACTCCTCTTAATGATCCACATCAATAATACTGGGAGGATTTATAAATCTGGACGCTGGGAAGAAGTTTAAAATACTTACACTTTGACAGTTGCACTTGTAAGACGGTGGCTGCAGAAGAAAATTACAGAAATTTCCCAAGGGTGGAAGAGCTTCAAGGAAGAAGTGGTGTTACAGGGCATGACTGAAATACTAATTGAAACTGGAAGATGCTAGGAAATGGAAATGAAGGGGGGTGGGGACTTAGGTGATGGGAATCTCAAGGCAACCATCCCCAATACAGACTATGATAGACCAAAAAGAGCTGGAGAATGTGAAATATTTCAACTATTTGGGTAGCAAGATAATAAATGATGCAAGATGTAGGCGGGAAATGAAATCCAGGACTGCCATGGTAAAAGCAGCCTTCATCAAGAAGAAGAGTCTTTTCGACAACAAATTGCACTTAAATTTAAGGAAGGAACTAATAAAGTGCTACAACTGGTTTAGAGCTTTGTATGGTGTTGAAAATTGAACACTTCGAAAAGTAGATCTGAAATACCTCGAAAGTCAGGAGATGTAGAGCTGGAGAAATATGGAGATCAGATGGACCGATCACGTGAGAAAGGAAGAAGTGTTACAAAGAGTCAAGGAGAAGAGGAATATCCTACAAACAATGAAAAGACGTAAGGCTACCTGGATTGGTCATATCTTGCGTAGGAACTGTCTTCTAAAACACGCTATTGAAGGAAAGATAAGGGAATGATAGAACCGACGGGAAGACGGAGATGAAGACGTAATCAGCTACTGGATGCCCTTATGGAAAAGAAAGGACACCTAAAATTGAAAGAGGAAGCACCAGATCGCACTCTGTGGAGAATTCGGTTTGGAAGAGGCTATGGACCTGTCGTAAGACAGACAGAATGAACGCAAGAGCTTCTTCTGGCGCAAAAAAGAGGCTTAGTATGTCATGCCAAACCATGAAAAGAAACAGCCTTTCCAGCATTCGAAAATCCTGAGAAATTAATCAAGTACGGCCGTGGCAGGCTAGCTGCTGGCAGGGTCATCCATACCGGACAAAATTTGAGCGAGGTACCAGACAAACAGGAATACCCTGGCCCTCCGGTTTGAAGGCTGGGCGTGGGATAGAAATCCTCACTCCCAAAAACTCGTCTAGAAACCCCAGCAACGGCCAAACCATAACCCCAAAACGGGGCCAAGCGCTACAAAAGAAGATTCCAGATTTCCGCCGCGGTGTCAATGAGATCTTCGCTCTTCTGGGATGTTTCTCTGAATGGTAGCTACCGACATTTCGGGACAACCTATTGGTTTAAACGTCAAGGGTGCTTCATTGCAAATGGGACCGATAGTTTGTCCCGAAAGGTCGGTAACAAACTACCAATCGACGCTGCACAACGTCCCAAAAGAACCAGGATCTTAAAAACATTCATTTGAGATGCATATTGGCTCATTACAGCGTGAGCAGCTTGAGCGTGCTGCGTGGATTCGTAAGCCATACCGCGTCGGCTTCGACATCACTGATTACGCTGATACGAAAATGGATAACATCACTGACTTGCGATCAACACAAAGGGTTAAAATGAGCTGTAAACATAGAATTCCGCTGGTTTTCACGTCCTAGTTGTTTCGAAGCAGCAGTAACCCTCTCGTTAAGGCACAGGTCGGGTTCTGGCGTTAATTCTACGCAGCCCTCAATTCGATTTTCTTCCTGGCGAGTCAGAATACAGACATCATACTTTTTCACTCTGTGTTGCTGGACCTTTATGGAAATACTAATAGCGTTGGTGTCCACGGTTCATATTTGAGAATCCGGACAGCCCGCCTTTCAAAACTGGCACGGATTACTGACGGAGTTTGAAATCTTCACCTCAATTTTTGTCTTCATTTACCGAGACTGGTTTACGTTCAAAAGCGCTGGAAACACTGGGCTGTATAAAAAGTCTATTTGTGGTATCTTTATTTTGTTTAGGTCAGAAAATTAATTAACAAAACATATTTTGTTATATACACCTTCACATAAAATATGTTTCTATACGAGCATTTATTCTTCCCTCACCAGTTAATTCATAAGTACATTTCATTATCTAAAAGCTGTCATATTAATCCAGAGATGTCAGCGTCGGTGAGATATCATCCCTCATTCGTTAAGCAGGTTGTCTGCTCTACGCTTGTACTTGGCATTTACTTAGTTCGATTGTCGATAATTGTAAGTACTGTTCTGTCGGATTTGCCATCGTTCCCATTAGGACCGCCAAGTGTTAAAAGCATTTTCAAATACGCAGCGACCGCTACGTTTCAAATCCTCATACAGTCAGCAATCCTGATCATTTAGCCTCGCTGTGTGACAGTGTCTAAAAATCACTTGACAAGCAGCCAAACAATCAAGCCAACCGATGCTGGTAGTCCTCATTCTAATCCAAGGTTAGGCACTGATAAATTGGCTGTTTGATGTTGTGTTGCTCTGAATTATGACAGCGCATTGCCATCTCGTTGGCGGATAAAAAGATTTCGGAAAAACATACTGCCTTCATCTTCAGGAATTAGACCAAATTGGGAATGTGACAAGTTATATAGAAATGGCGTGCAAGACAGTGCCCGTGGTGAATATAGATGAAAAACGCGTTCTTACTAAATCCACCATCCATCCACCTACCAGAGTGCAGTCAGAATCATCACGACCGTGAAATATAAATCGAATAATCTTAACTTTATGCATCTCGTTGTGTTGGAGATATACATAAAAGGCAGACCTGACAACCACCAAACACAACTTTATAAAATAATGACTTAATCGGCTACACGTTTCGACCCCTAGGGGTCATCATCAGGCTGATATACATATGGCTGGGATATGGCCTGATAATGACCCCTAGGGAATTGAAACATGCAGCTGATTGAATCATTATTTTATAAAGTTGTTTTTAGATGGTTGTCAGTCTGATTTTTATTTACAGATCTTCTGTTTGGACTTTCTCTTTCCATATCGTCAATTCATATGTGGATAATACCTGGCCTTGAATGCGAACGCTCCCTCATACCATTCTGAGCGATCTCCCTGCGTGCGTAATCAGTGCTTGTGACAATGCAGTACCTGTTTCCCTGCCGTTTACAAAAGAGCACTGCGTGTGGCGTATAATTCTTCTCGTATACTTCCACGAATTTCACGGTATACAGCTTTGCACAATGTGCGGGCTGCACTGTTTCATCCAACTGCTGTGTTACCCAAAACGGCGAACGTTCGAACGCAGTGATGACACAAGTCGTTCGCTTTTACACTATGACCTCCAAAGGCCTTAACACTGACCTGGTGTAAAGGCTTGTTACAGAGCAGTCATTCAACCCTACCAACAAACCAGTATCAGAGGCCTACAGGTGCGGTCAATACACCTTTGTAGTCTGGAGGGGTAGAATAAAATATTTGCCAGAGGAAACTTCAAAGGAAGTGCGCACATGACATGACTAAACTCCTTTATTTTCTCGCACTCGTTACGTTTTTGTTTTATGATACGAAAAGAAACGAAAACAAACACGTGAAGTTATATTCTAAATTTCCCTCCATAACGAGTTTAGACGACAGTCACTAAATATCCCGAGCTATCGTTTTAATTGTAAAGCTAATGACAAACAGACAGTTGGACAAGCGCGAGCGTGCGTGTACACACACACACACACATATACAGTATGTATATATATATATATATATATATATATACAGTATATATATAACCTCTTTTTTCCCCTAAGGCGAAGAAAGCTGAAAATTACACAAGTCAGCTTTATCAGTTATTTGAAATTATGTAAAAATTTCCAAGTTTCCGTAACAGCAGAAATTCAAACAGGTTCTTTCAAACGAAACGAACATATTAGAATCGGATTCAGGAGGATATTAAGAACATATTAAATTCTCGGAACTGTTGCTAGCCTATCATTCAAGCGATAATCTGACAACTTTTCAGTCTCCGATTTAAGAACCCAGATACTAAGATAGGCACAATCACGAGTTTATCCGGTTAATATGAATGTGAACACCGGTCTTTCGCCCCAGTGAGGAACGTGACTGGGTGCGTCTAAGAACAGAAAACTACTTGGAATTAAGACGAGATATTTCAAAGGAAGAGGGAATTAGTAGGTGGATTCAAGTTGTGAGATATGACCCAGTGGTAACACGTTGCAAATAAGTAAAGTGGGGATCTAGGAAGTGTGTCATCCCCGTTGTGTGTGTGAAAACTGGAAATGGTATGCAGTCATAAATACACCTTAAGTGATACAGTTGTGTTTGACTGCATACCATTTCCAAAGTAAAGTGGGGATTTCTTGAACACGTCACGTATGCTACACAGATCAATGACCACTCCTCTAATGGCAACACGCACCTGCGCCGTACAGACGATGACAGCAGGTGAATTTCCCGACCTGTTCTTTTCCACACAACGGCAATGACCAAGTTTCGAACCACGTCGGCTCCCTTCTTTATTTCACTTTTAACGAATAAGAAACCTCGATGTTGTAGTGTTTTGTTTATCCTACGGAATGAAGAGAATGCAGTGTGTGTTTTCTACCTGTCGCTTGTAGTGACGCACGTTTGTGCGCCAGTCATGTCAGCCAGTACGAAACTCATGTTATATACGTATCTTCAGATTGGGCGCCGATTAAAAAAGAACTCACTGTTTTCACCGCAGGCCATTATCTGTTACGAGCACCCTCCTCTAGTAACAAATTATGACATGGTGGAATTGAACGTAATGCCCATATCAATAAGTATTACACAAACGTACTTCAGCACAAGCTATTTATTCTATAGTAAGGCTACATGTTTCGACTAGATATTAGTCATCTTCAGGCCCCTACACTTACTTTACCACATGCTTTGTCCACTTTGGGATCCCATAGTGTTTACATGTAGCCATACTATAGAATAAATAGATTGTGCTGACGTAAGTTTGTGTAATACTTATTGATTTTCAAGCACATCGTGATGCCTTCATCCAGAGTAATGCCCATATGCTTCTCCTGCCACAGGATTGATCACAATATAAATTTTAAGGATTTCACGGTCGGTATTGTTCAAGCAGATAGTTTTCTGACCTAAGCATCCGGGCTAATCAACTGTCTTTTTCGAAGTTCTCCTTGCCTTGGGCCAAGATCTCTATCTCCCCTCCCATACCCGTGATTCTGATTGGTCACATTCCTTGCAAACCACCAATACTTCACGCGCCATACCATCCCTCAGGATCATTTAAATGTCTACCAGAGTGCACTTCTGTCAACCCTAAACAGAGAGGCAGCATTTTCCTCCGAAACGTCGGTATTAATCTACAAACCTGCAATCTCATAATCCGAGAGATTATGATCTTCGTAAAGTTGTTTCTAGTTGTCCTCTACTATAATTACAAGCAAATACATCTGGTAACTGAGCCGATAAAGGTAACCGTGAAAATCGGTGTGCGGAGCACCAAGACAGGAGACATTGGCGTTTTCGAATGTCCTGCGATAAGCATTACCAACATGGTGGTGATGTAAAGTTTGGGAGATGAGGTAAAATTTCAGCGTACGTTTTAGGCGACATCATCACTCTACTTGCACAGCAGTAACCAACATTAACGGTCTACAGAACACACGCAAAAGTCGTGACTACGTTCTGTGACAATCGACGAATTCATTTCACTTCACATGTGATAAGTTAGACAAACAGATGAAGCTGCAGCTGAACGTGTGGCACATTCGTTGTTACATACCTCAAGATAAGAATACGTTACTGCGTTTAACTGCTTCGAGCATTAAGTTCACACACACACACACACAACATTACGCATTCGTCACAAACACATGCTGTTTACTTTGAGAATTATATGAAGCATGCAGCGTTTTCTAGCGTTAACCCTAGGCACACCGACCTTTGTGACTACATAGAAGCACTAGTGCGGTGAATTTGTCTGTTCGTACGGTCTTCCGTGGCTTTACTATAAATAAATGCTCACAATCAGTAATTTATTTCAATATGGAAAAAGAAATACAACATACTTAATAAAACTGTACAGAGCAAATTAGTGTTTAATAATTTCGAAACATTTGACAATTATTACTGCTCTTCTGAAATACAACGTACACAGTAATATCTTTTTTTCCATTTTATGAGCACAAGCACCAAAAACTGGGGTTTTTTTTTTTGCATAAAATGCAAGTGTATTTATTTTTATTTTTACAACATTTAACATCTTGGCACTGTCGACGTTTGAACTTGGTGAAGGTGCACCTCGCTCAGGTACTGTTGCTGATCTATTCCGTATAACATAGTTCTGCCGATGTTCGTGAGCCAATCTCACAATAAAATTTTGCCTATTGATTTTATTTCCAGTAACGTCCTTGTGCAACGTCCATGCAATGACAGGCGTCACATCTAGGCTGTTGAAGAAAACCTTGAGCGGAAACGGTTGGAAGTGCTGAACAGGATTGGGCAGTGCCATTTTTCTGCCTGTTGTCTGCTTCGTAAGAGTGAATCAGTAAATGTTCATTTCTAAGAACCATACTGAAGAAATGATCAGTTTCTTAACTAAGGATAAAAAAAAAAACAAGATTCAACCATTTAACTATGGAACCACATTCTCCCTTTCAGTCGGAGATGCTCCACAAATTACGTAATTTGAATTGGTCCAACTACAGTAGGTGACAATTTTATGTATCTTCAGACTGTAAATACACAGCTAGATAAAACATCAATCCATTATAATCATGATGATAATAATAATAATAATAATAACACGAATTCTAAGTCTTCAGTTAAAAACACTGCAAGTAACAATAACTCCATTCAGTTCTCGTTGATTAACGTGTTGATTGAACAGCCAAGTAGCCAGTAACATATAAATGGCACAACATGCAAACACCGATGATTATGATGACGATGATGATGATAATAATAATACCAAAACTGATAATGGGTGGAGAAATAGGAAGTTTTATATTAGCAATAATCTGAATTACACTTTCAGATGCGTCATTACTTTGAATCTAGCAATAACGGCCTTGAGACTCGCATTGCATATGCATGTTACCCGACGGCTGACCTTCCTAGCGTAGAAAAAGAAAGAAATATACGAACAGTTCTGACAACATTATGGACCTAACGTATAACTCTTTATATATTCGGGGACGTAAACCAATCACATCTGGTAATTAAAAAAGGCTCAATTGAAATATCTGTAACTAACATTATCCTGTCAGTCCTGTATAAGGAGTGTATAAGGAGTCTTGCAAACCTTGATAAGTCGCACATGTGGAAAAAAAGACTACAATAAAAGAATGTTTAAGGCCTTATTTTGATTCCAAAGTTGCATTTAACACACCATTATTGCCAAACGTATTATTCTCCGTATGCGTTACATCTTTCGTTACTACACGTAATTCGTGAACAAAGTAAAAAAAAATGCCATTTGAAACTGTAGCCCCTTGACTTGACGCCTATTATTACCTGTTATGTTTCTCAATCTATTTTAGCTGACTGAACAGTAAAAAAGGTACAGAACTTACCAGTGGCGTATCCAGGAATTTTGTTCAGGGGGGGGGGGGTTCAACAAATTCAGTTGTACACAGAGTACAGAGAGAATGGGGATCGGTAGCCCCCTAGTCAGGGGTTCTGGAGGCAGCTGTAATTTGGTACAAGAAATTTCATTTCATATATTAAAATTTTCTTAATTTTTGGTACTTTAAGACTATTTATGATGACAACCAATTTATTTGTCATTGCTTAAGGTAAAATAATTGCGAACGTACGTATTTTAGAATTTTACTGCCGTTTTTCCGAACATCTTGGTGTGTTGGCGTCCTAAATTCAGCAATTTTAACAGTTTTCACAATCGAGTTGAGTTTGGAACGGTTTTGGAGGGCCTTCGGAATTTCGGGGGGGGGGGGGGGGTGGAAACCCCCACACCCCTCCCCCCCCCCCGCTGGTACCCCCCTGGAACTTTTTGGGGAAAGGATAGCATTTTTTTTTACTTTTTTACTAATTTTTTAACAAAATTTTCATTTTTCCCAATAGGAGTCCGTGGGGTCACCGGGGGGGGTGGGTTGTTTTTTTTTTAATGATACGCCGCCCACCGAGCTCGAAATTCCTAAGGTACTCCAAGCTCGTCTCAAT
>Ga0136643_10010276_pt1 | contig 13816 bp, 9 predicted proteins | sample TergutLab28metaG_FD_96883 | JGI IMG/M metagenome (GOLD analysis project Ga0136643, IMG submission 96883) | Labiotermes labralis P1 segment gut microbial communities from Petit-Saut dam, French Guiana - Lab288 P1 (version 3) (version 3) | ecosystem: Host-associated > Arthropoda: Insects >...
ACGGTCTTTGTTCTCCTGAAGATGGGCATAATGATGCCCGAAACATGTTGAGACAGTGTTGATAATAAACATCTGATTGTTGCATCTTGTTGGTTTTCTCTCTCTCTTCACAATTTGCTCACGGTGCACGGTCACAGAAACCTAAAACACTTTTTGTACTCAATAACGTTTTTTTTTTTCTAAAATCGTGCCTTTATGAGATGATGTGGAAAAATATTGTAAAGCAAAGTAGGCTGCAGATGACAGCATGGTGCACGCATATTGCAAGCTGGATACCTAAGGCTACAAACACACTCTCAGAATATGTAATACTTATTGCTGTTACACTGAAACAATGGTTGCACGAACGTGCCTCAGTGTTACGTTATACGCACCTTGCCTGTCTTCTGTACGAAGTGAAAGTATTTCTGTTGAGAGCAACGTGCTGATGATCATGAGTATGGAGGAATGGTGGAATGATATTGGCAGGGAAACACCGAAGCACTCGAAGAACACCCTGTTGCTGCGCAACTGTGTCCGAAATTGATTTCGTTCGACTGTACCACAGTTGTACCTGCTGGGAGCAATAACGACGTGCTTCTAATTTGTGCGTACATTTTAAATATCGATTCCCTCCTCTGCTGCGCTTTGTATCAGTGAAGTTGTTTTTGTTGAGAAAAGTGTCGGGCTGCGGAATGGTTGGCCGGGGCTCGATTCCCGGTAGTAGCAGGTATTTTTTTCCCCCGCGACCACGTGGAAGACCACTCCTGGGGCCTATTCAGCTTCCCTTTCAGGGGGTACTATGCGCTGTTTCTTTTGAACTACAGTGGCGGGTGTGTGAAATGTAGTATTGAGCTTAAGAACATGTTCGGGATTTACCTTGCTGTTTCGCATATTCATGGCTCGGTGCTCATGAATGGGGACGACTTTATATTTATTATAACAGGGCGGTGGAAATATTCGATTTCAGTCCTTGGGTCTTTTCGGTAATGGAATGTGTTTACTATTCTGTGTTTTGACTTCAGCTTGACATTATGCTGGTTTTTATTTTCTTGGGTTATTTAATGATTGGATTTCAAATACGTAAAGGTAAAGTGCACCCTTGTACAGGCACTGAGGCTCTGTACAGGCCGTACGACCCATAGGGGGAATAGAGGTATAGCTCTACTCTTTTTTGACCACGGCACTAGAAGGGGGTGAGGGGTCAGCGTCACGCCCTGGCCGCTCTTTACCCCCGGGTAAGACCCGGTACCCATTGTACAGGAGGCTGGGTGGTCTTCAGGGACGGTCTGGACGGGTGCGGAAAATCTCGCCCCCACCGGGATTCGATCCCCAGACCTTCAATCCCGTAGCCAGTCGCTATACCGACTACGCTATGCGGCCCACTTTCAAATACATACGTTTATATGTTGTCATTTGGTTGGACGAATACTGAAGAACACGTGAGAGCTAGTTCCAACGGCTCAAGAGCGAGTAAAATCGCAGAGAACTTAACTGAACATAACCCATTTTATTTTGCGGACATTCGAACTAGGGACTTCCCTGAGACCAAGTGACGGTGTTAATTTGCTGAAGCAGTCGGAGGAATTTAAAACGCTTCTTCTTGCCATACAGTATTACCGTGTACTCCAATACATCCAACAAGATACACTTAAGCAAGTACATAAAAACACTCCAATGTTATTCGGCCTCATATAATGTAAACCAGGGAAATGCATTTTTTAAAAGTAAATCCAATTTTAATTTTCACGATATCTTCTACATGTACATGCTTCGCGCCCACGGGCTGATCTTCTGGAAGACAGCTGTAATAAATACTTATGTCTACATGTGTGGTAGTGGGCCAGGTAGCTCAGTCGGTATAGCGACTGACTACGGGCTGGACGGTCCGGGATCAAATCCCGGTGGGGACGATATTTTCCGCCCGTCCAGACCGGTCCTGGGGCCCACCCATGCTCCTGTACAATGGGTACCGGGTCTTTCCCGGGGGTAAAGAGCGGCCGGAGAGTGCTGCTGACCACTCACCCCTTCTAGTGCCGCAGTCATGGAAGAGTAGAGCTATACCTCTACCTACCCTCTGGGCTACACCGGGCCTGTAACGGGATCACTTTACCTTTTACATGCATGGTACATCCTGACAGATCAGAGTATGGTTATGCGGTGGTGGAAGCAGTCTTGTAGGTGGAAGAGCATGTTCGGCCTATCGACAATCTGCCAGGATGCTATGAGAACATCAGATAGATGGAAACATGTTGGACATTCAAATAAATAATTTTTATATTTGTCTAATTTTTTTTGTCGTATTATTTGATAAAATGCTTTTTTTTTTCAGGGCCTGTAACGCATGCCCCCTGAGGTGTCTGCATGTCGTACGAAAAATACGCTAGTAACAACTGTGAATTACATTGACATAGCATGTATTAATGGTACACTGTAAACTGAGAAACCAATTCAAAGTTTCCTTCCGTGAAAGCATGACTGTCACTAAAGAAGACTGGTGCATGTTTCCTATCAGTAATGCTTTAGAACAAACAAGGGAAGTAAGGGAGAAGCAACTATAAGCTAAATCCCTGAAGATTGCCGTGGCCGTTGTCTTCATGGCAGTACGACCTAATGGGGTGCACGTAGCTCCTGAAGACCCCCTAGTGGCAGAAATCACCCTCGCCATGCTTTCCTTACCGTGAAAGGCAAAGGGAGACGACCGTAGGTGGTCATGCTTCTTTCAGAGAGATCAATAAAATAAAACAGAATGTGGGAAAAGAACGAATAAGCAAAATGGCGACATTTTGGTATTCCTTCGGAGCATGATTGGCATATGTTGCATGAACAGGGTGTCTTATAGGCTTACGTTGGGAATTGGAGCCAGGTTTGAGAAGAGTCACAAAGGGAGATTTTATGTTCTCACAGCTGTGTTAATGGTGATCAACGTGTTCTGGAATGTGACGACATGCTGGTGGGTAAATAAATGGCGACGTTTTGGACTTGCTTGTTTTAGCCATCGTGACTGTCCAAGTAGCCCAGGAACAGTGACTTGGACTACTTAGACCCTGAAGACAGAAACAGCTTGCTTCTCCGAGACGTTAATTTTACCATTCGATGTGGCATCATATGCTAACAGAGCCGGACATTCATACGACATAATAATCGAAATGATTTTTTTTGTATGGTTCCTTATGCAGTTTCTCTTTCTTTCTCCATGATTACATTTACGACCTTTTGGCTTATGCACAGTCGTAGATGACTGTCCATAATTCACACTGTATCTCACCGCCGCTGTAAAAGTCTACATTCGTTACAAAGCCCACTACTCTACAACAGATCTTAAATTCTTATTGATTAATGCTTCTTCACACGGCCGCGCTTGCTTGTAGCCTGTGTGTGTTAGACACAAGCACACACATTTATCGTGTTCTTTTGTCGCCAACACTCGATTTGAACCGTTTCTCAGGAAATAATGTCACTGCACATCCCAGTTCGGTGTACGGCATACTGCATGCACTAATTTATGAACACCCAACGGATTGTCCGAGTTAGCATCTACACGGGAGAACCCAAAATATTCTTCTCCAAAAGCTTGCGGGGGGGGGGAGTTAAAAATAGTTTTATGGCTGTGACAAAGCACCCGGAAACTAAACTGGAAATTGACACTTTCAAGATTAAAATTAATTAATATTTGTCGGTATAAAGATTCAATTTCTACCTGGCAGAGAACAGTTTGCATCCATTACAGACTAGTCGGCTAATGTGGTGTAGGAGGATAATGGCAGTTTCTTAGAAGAATGACAGAAAACACATAAATGCACTGTGTGGACAAATGCAAAATTTTTAATGATAAACCTAGCGGCACATACAGCAACCGCTAGGCTTCAAGGAGTTAATATGCCAAGTTATGTTGATGATATGTGTCTGAATATATAAAAATTCGATCTTTTCTTCTCAGTAAATATACTTCGTCTCAATTACAAAGCCAGTTAGTTAATGCTGTTTAGGGAAATAATCGCTTTTTTGTTCTAAGCGTCATTTCAAAGCCGCAGATACACTCGACGGGCTTACTGCAGAGTTGGATAGAAAAGCTCGTAGTGGTACTGATAGTAACCACTGTGTTATAATGTATTTAACATGACGTTTGTCATCCAGCACGTAGACTGACAACACGCCTGAGTCAAGGGTTTGAATCCCAAGTTGAGTATGAATGTCTACATTTTCTTATGTTGTGTGATGGTGCAGGAATTATGAATTTTGAAATTCTCGTTGGATTTCGGTTGTGATCAAATCTTTTAGATTTATACTGCGTCGGAACAGGCCTCTCTTCAAAGTGGCATGAGAGAAATAATACACAAAACTGAAACGAAAATTTATAAACCGAAGCTGTGGATGAAACCTCAATCTTGTATAGTTAGGTTAGTCAAATAGAAGATGCAGGGGGCTGTAAAATGGCTCAGACGAAATTATGTATTTCGGTGGGTTGTTGGAATTCGACTACTTGGAAGACAAAGAAAGAGAAGGAACCAAGTAGGACTTTTTATCCTCATGTTATTAGTGCTGACTTGGATGATGTTCAGGGAACACTTGTGTTAAAGATCCTGAACATTTGGGTTCTAATTCTGAAGCTTTAATTCAGCATATGTGTTTTGCTACACGTCAGTGACGGACCAGGTTAAAGATATACGCGTGATTTGGTTAAAAAATGATACACACCCACAGAAAGAATAGAGTTGTTGGTTTTTAACGGCTGAAGTGCCTTGACCACACCGTCTCAAGGTCATCGGGCTGTTGAGGAATTCTTCTATTATAAAACCTTCCAAACTGATGGCAGGAGCACCTTTCATTAGCGTTCGCTGCTTCCTTTGCCAGTTTGGCCACTGTGTAAAAAGACTTCCACAACTGTCGGGAGAGTTCCTAACATAGTGCAGCTTCGTCCGTTTGTTGGCTTTCGACAGCTGCGTTTGGATTGGTGCACGAACTAGGTGTAGATCTTGTTGCTGTCAGCAGCGTACAGTGAGTGATTTGTTATTTCATACGTTTTTTTCTTCTTCTTGTAAGTACTACCAAACAAAGGTATCAGTCTTCGTACATTAGTTTTGAGGTCCTGACGTCAGAAGTTACTCTGATGATGATCCTGTGGGTATTTACACCATGCATTCCAAAACCCAGACTGCCATTTTCATTGTTACAATTTGTGTTCTGTCCAACGTATCAGCGAGTTTATTTCATTGTAAAGAATAGTAAATAGGCCTGTTGGAGTATTCAGTGACTAGCGTACAGAGTGACACAGGTGATAGCTAAATCGCATTTAATGGAATTACAAGTCAACTAAAATACAAAATGACGGTGTAAAAAGTTCAGATTGGCCCGCAATGACAGGCGACCTGAAGAGGTAACACATATCTGTTGCATCGACAATGTAGGAAGGTGGAAAGAAATGCTCACAAGGTTTGTATTTCCCAACTTAGAATATGTAAATGTTAAAGGGGAGAAGGTAAAGGTAATGTTTACTCTATAACAGGCCACGAAGGCCCAAAGAGGGAAAAGAAGCATAGCTATACTCTCTCCTTTACATCAGCGCTAGCTGGGGGTGAGTGGTCAAAGCCACGCCCCGGCCGCTTTACCCTCGGAAAAGGCCCGGTACCCATTGTATGGGAGGCTGGGTGGACCCCAGGACCTTTCTGGACGGGTGCGGAAAATCTCGCCCCCACGGAGATTCGATCCCCGGACCGTCCAGCCCGTAGCGAGTCGCTATACCGACTGAGCTATCTCAGCCCATAAAAATATTAAAGGGGGATTTAGGAAAAAGATTGAGAAGTTGTGATTTAACTGAAGACGATGTCAGGTAGTACAGCTACGAGCATGCGGGATGTGTGACCAAAGAATCGGGTTGTGCCTCTACCCCTTCTTTACATGTTCCACGCGGGAGCTGGGGGGTTCAGGGTCCTATCCAATGAATACCAGAGGCAGGGGTGAACAAATTCCGAACGCTACTTTGCAGTGGTTACTCTATTTTGTGCGACATCAGTACGGAATTCGCGTCCTGTCAACCCTCTAGAGCTAACAGTTTTCCAATATATCTTGGGTTCTTGTAGCAATTGTACGTCCCTGACCCCAGGGCCTTTTTGTCGGAGAAGAGATGGACAGGGGTTTAAAGCTGATCTCTCTCACCTCCGTTTAGTACTGAAGTTAAGAATGTGTCTAGCTGTTACCTGCATTGCTCCATGCGTATTATTGTGGTGCTTCATTAAGCCTAGGATAACTTTACTTTTTTACTTTGACTGTTCTTCCCTGGTTTTCGTAATTGACCACAGTCATAAACAGGGTATAATACACTTCGGTTTACCTTTCATGCAAACAGCCTGCGTCACCCTGTTCTACACGTTCTTCCTCTTCTTCTTCTTCTTCTTCTTCTTCTTCTTCTCCTCCTCCTCCTCCTCTTCCTCCTACTTCTCTTTTCTTTTTATTCTTCTTCTCGTTCACGTGGCGGATTTTACAGATGTTTCGGAAATGGAGCTCGTTATGGCGGAAACGCGTCTAGGTGTGGCAGAAATGCCCATTGTCAATATTTAGATTCGTTTAGCTGTAAGAGTACTTTGTTAAAATTGCATGGTGCGAGTTTGTTCAGCATACAATGTGCTGTAACATCCGAGTTTGTTTTAAACACATTAATCAAGTAAATAATCAATCTGTTCTGGAAAAAACGGAATTCTGATGTATTGCAGAGTCTCTGGACCACGTAGCAGTAATAGCAGTGTTAGTAGTTGTAAAGTTTCAATTATTGCCTGATGATTTGGTGACGTAGTAAGTTGGTTTACCGACGTTTTGGCTAACATATCTGTCTCCATTCGTTACCCCAGGGGGTTACTGTGAAAATAGGGTTTCTAAAAAGCTGAAAAACCAACAACACGATGTCACATAAAATGGAAACGAAATTAGCTGCAGACCTGGGTAGGAAGTTGAAGACATATAAACTGTAAATAATTATAATTAATTTAATTATTTAAAAGCATGTTATGATGTTTGTTTTGAAATATAGTTTTAAAAAGTAGTGACCTCTAGGGAATACGGTAGGATCCATGTATGTGTTGGTACATGACGAACATTAAAGAGGATTAATTCTGCACGTACAATAAGGGAACCACTGCTATGCGCTGTACGTGGGCTCCTGGGCTAGTACACTCGTTAACAAAACCAACGGGACCGGAGGTGTGGGGAGGCTGACGCCGTTGACATTGAACGTCGTTTTCTGCATCTATTGAATTACAAATTTATCATCATTTTATGGTGAGGCTATTTAACGACGCCACTGTTCTTGATTTACAGACATTATGGCACTCAATGCTATGCACAACTTAGCTGGTAAAACGTCTTTAATATTCCCAGACAGCATAAAAATTACTTATCGTGATACTGAATGCAAAAGTGCAGTACGAGAATAGTGGGTGAAATTTACCTCGACGCACACATGCGTGCGCACGTTTGTAATGTTACTTTACTAACTGCTTGAAGAATGTCTCCTTGAGAAGCGAATAATTGCTGATATGGTCACATTTCATGGGACCTGAAGGATCATTGTCATGTTTATAAGGGCTCGCCACTGCGACCTATCACGATAATGGTTCTTTAAATGAAGTCCAAAGACACGTAACTTTGATTTACTATTATCTTCTCAGCTAAACGTAGGTCTTCAAATCACCTCATTTTTTCAAGTATTTCTTTAAAAAACTGTGTGCTCTTGTATCATCTTTGCCATGGGTGTTATATGCCCCTTCAATCTAATTATGTTTCATTTTTGCTAACTTATTTGTTCTATGGTTTTCAATTATAGGTAAAGATACAGTCAAACACAACTTGGTAATTTTTATATTGCTAAGGAATTTTTACATAGCTTGTCTCAACAACGACACGTTTCGGCTTTTTAATAGGCCATCATCAGGTTGACCATTATCTCTTATAAGGCAACCATACAATGTACAATATTATGCTTTTGTTGTCAACGAGATCTCGTGTACATCCATAAAATTTCCATTTAAAATGATCATAATAATAATAGTAACATCAAAAGTTATTATAATATAAAAAAGTATAAAAATTATTAAGTGTCGAGATCTCGGAACGGGAGTGGAGTATCGAAATTAGGCAGTAATCCTGTTTTAACTGTGCTGAATAACTTTACAGCTCCGCGCAGCCATTTATGACCTGAAGATTAGTTACACTTGTAAGATAAACATCTTGAATAGTTCGAGTCAGTGAGGTCATTGGAAATGGGCTGGATGATCACATTGTCCGTTACTCCAATTCAAGGAAGTACCAGCATTTAAAGGCGGAAGGAACTTTCAGCAAATCTTGTCTTTGCCTGCCGTAGTCTCTGTTACCATGAAAATTGGGTGTACTTTGGTTGATGTGGTGGTAGAAACACTACCATAGGGGTTGGAGAGATGTCTCTTGGGTGAAGAGGGTTGGATACATCTGTGTGAACAAGTCAGCACGCTCCATTGCGCCTGATCGCTTTAAAGTTGTATGAGTAAACAGACAACAGGCATCTGATTCATCAGGTACAGGGGTTTGTTGGCTTATGTACTGCAGGTTGTTTTCAAAATTATTATGGTGTGAACGATGATAATAATAGGAGTGTTGGGCCATTGAAAACAGTATTTTAAGAGAGTGTTTGGTTGGACGTTAGGTAATAACAGGAAGCTGGAGAAAATTACAGCGAGGAACGTCATGATTTGTGAATTTTTGCAGGTGTCAGGGGTTCAAAGTAAGGAGGATGAAGCGGGCGGGTCACGTAACACGCGCGGGGGAGTCGACAGTGTATACGAGTGCAACATTTTAGTTAGAAAAAAACATAGAAAAGATACTTTTTCAGATCTGGGCGCAGGTTGCAGAATAATGCCTTTGTGAATCCTAACCATCTGAAGCCTGAAATTATGTTAGATAATCCTGAACAGTTCTGGTCCTACTTCATAGAGACCACAGTCCGTCTCCTTTACGAAAACTAATGGGATGATGATGTGTAGGGAAGTGATCGCTCCTTATTATGCGATCACATAAACACCATAAATGTGCTGTGTGGACAGTATATACAGTTTCAAACGTACTGGCATTCGGTGCACCTGGTTGTCACTGGTTTTAAAGTGGTGCAGAATGGATATGGGTCGGATTGGTCATGCTAAGTATCGGATCAGTCTCTGGTTTTATGAAAATAATGGACTTCCCTGTTTCATAAAAGTCTGATAATATCTTGACTATATGAGCTATTATCAGGTTCTCAGGAAGTTCTTCTACGGCATTAGTTGCTTGCGATCGGAGTCTTTCTGATGGTCGTAGCAAGGATTGTTATTTCGTGGAACTAAATGATCTACAACTGTCATACAAAATGGAGTCCGTAATGAAAAATTAGGCGTTTAAAAGTGCATTGTGAAACGGATTCTGCCGGAAGGCAGATGGAGACAGCGAAATTAACAGACGAGGGCGGGACTTAATGAGGTGGATGATCCTCATTACGCCAAGCCTTTGCTATGATTCGACAAGTCTAGTGGGTCCGGGCGTCCTCCTTTTCGAGGTTCCTCGATCACACTGTGTTAGACACACAACACTCGGTGGGACTCCTGTGCATGAGCGATAGGGCCGTAGCAGAGACGTCTACCTGACAGCACACGGCACTCGCAAGAGAGAGACATCGATGTCACCGGCGAGATTCGAACCCGCAATCCAAGCAAGCGAGCTGGCGTAGACCCACGCTTTAGGCGGCGCGGCCACCGGGATCGGCCATTAGCCGAAATGGGTTATAGAAATAAGTCAAATTACATAACAGTTCGAAGAAAATGCGAAATATTGAATTAAGAGAATTCGGTGGCTAAGGAGAAGATGGTGTCATAGAGAACAGTAATTACAAAGCGTACTGGGGTGCGGCGATGGTAGCAGATTGGTTAAATAGACAGTAGGCCGGGTATGTTAATGACAAAGTTGCCTTGCAAGTGCTTCATCGTGAAAACGTTAGGAATGGTGGAGCCGTAGCTACACAGATTCTTAAGGTCGGCAGTAGACTTATCACAATAGTCGGGCTTCATTTTCTGCCAACTTTACCCCGTTTACCCGCTGGGTGGGAGGTTGCATGAGCTCCATAGCCAGATTGAAAGTGGCTTCGAAGGGAGAAGTGATTTTGCCGGGAATGGATTTACGATCATGCACCGCGGCTAGTCACTGTACCAACTGAAATATTCTAGCGCGTAGATACGTTGCATTAATGTGCGTGTATACATGTACAAGAAGAAGAGATAGAAAGTATGGTTGACATGGCGTCGTTCGGTAAGAATATTTAACCCTTACCCTGCTAACGTGGAAAATATGGTGAGCTCATAATAATGGCAGCAAATGGCAGGTGGGATTTAATTCAACGTTTAAAGGGTTAATAACCTTATTCCGAGAAAAAGCTGAGGAATGCGTGAATTTGCCTCGAAAAGTCTGCAGCTCTGTGGAGACTGGAACAGGTAATAGAGCAAGTAGTAAAGGCAAAGATGTCCCTGCCCACGTAATGAAGACATAAAGTAGGGGAGTAGGTGTGGATCTCCACTCATATTTAACGTCGGCACTAGGTGGAAGTGAGTGGTCATCTTAAGGACCCGCTCGCTTTACCCCTGGAAAGGAACCCCGGTACCCGTTCAGTAATAGGACGGGTGGGTCCAAGGCCGATATGGAAGTTTCGGGGAAGATACAACTCTAGCCATTTTCGGGATTCGAACCCGTAGCCTAGTCACTACACCGACTAAGCGTAAAATTTTGAACACTTGTTCCACTGTCGCCGGCCTGATGTGCTTGGGACGCAGTTCTCCGGTGTGCAGGAACTAACGTCTCGGTAATAACAGTTCCAGCGAAGCGTCTCGCATATTTTCTGCTGCAGGAGGTAATGAAGTCTTATGGTTAAGTCTCCCTCTTTTTGCGTCTCAGAGAAGTAAATGGATACCGCTGTTGTGTCACGGGCGATTGATGATTAATAACACGTTAGGATAGGCTTCTCGGAAGTGAGCCCCTAATTGGATGGTCTCTTCTCTGTAGCACAAATGAATGTCTTCCCACAAACCTATTAATAAGGACTGCTGCTTTCGTCAAAGGGTTTCGATTTCCACGCTTTCAAAACGTGTTATTAAATTAGGAATCTTTGAGTAAGATTACGTATTCATTAATTATGCGATGTTTTGCACAAAGTGCGTGAAAGTGAACCTGTAAAAGGATGCTGTTGTCGTACGTCTGTCCCCAAGTTGCATTCCAAACCATATAATTCTTCTTCCCCTGTCACGGATTAGACGCTGTGGAGTGTACCCATTCAGAATTAATTCAAGTAAGGGTGAATGTTTTAGGTATTTGGTCGGAATCCTTTTACTGGGGGGTCAGCCCAGTGTCCGAAACCACTGAAATGTGCTTAGTTTAAATGTTACGTAGCGAAACAGCGCTAAAAGTTTAATCAATTTTATTTCAATTTATAAACTCGTAGTCGACAGGACTGTAGAACGGGTTGGACAGCGCGTAACTTTTTAGTTGCTTTATTTTCACGATCGAGTAAGACGAGCGTAGTATAGAGCGACGGCCTTTGTTCTTACAGTCACCGTTTCGAAGCCCACTGAGCTGGTGATGGCTATGTGACATTTACTGTGATTTCCTCCGTCTCCAAAAAAAAAATATTACTAGTAAGCAGGTGTAACCGCTTTCTTCCACATCCATTCTCATTCATCCTTCTGTAGCGGCTTCTTGGAATGGTCCGACGGATGGCTTAGACCGATATTCCCAATGCGTTCTGAGGCCACGGATCGAAAAACAATGCATACTGCTTGGACAAATAAATAGTTGTAGACGGCTGTCTCGTAGGAGATCGTTGACACGAACTGTGTCCCATGAAATGTACTGATAAACCGGCTTTTGCCCTTTTGTACAAGCAAGTATTTTTTTTTTCATATCTATATCGGTGTTCCCCGGCTTCGATTCTCAATCAAAGACTGGCTACCGTGATACAGGACACTGTTAGTTCAAAATAAGCCACGACCACGTTATTCTACACACTTTATAAATCCATTATTATAATTTATCGTTCTGGACTGTGCCCTTGATTAGGCGGCTAGTCGCCGGCCTCCTACACGGAAGCCCGGGTTGGATCCCAGGCCATTTCATGTGGAATATGTCACTGGGACAGGGTTTTCTCGGAGTACTTTGGATTTCCCCTGTCACCGTTATTCCACTGGCGCTACCTCCTCATGCTTCACTTACGACCGACGCTGTACAATGGTAGGCTACGTCCTGCGTGCCAGCGACCAGCTGCACGCGCTTCCGTGCGCGTGCAGGCGATTGGCGTTTTTGTGTCCTACGTGACAGCGACCTTCTAGTAGCAAAATGGCGCCAATGAGAGCGCGCAGTCTGTTTCTGCTTGGGAATAGTGCCCTCGCCAGTTCAGCACTGCTCGTAAAATGCTCGTCCACCACTTGCAAAGTGTCGGTTATAGCATTTTTTCCCGATGATCTCAGCAGGACTCCTTATCTCTGCCCCCTCACACAAGCGACCAGGAAGCAGCGGACAAACAAGCTTGGTCGCTGCTACCAGCCAGAGCGTCCGTTTTGCACGCTCGCTCGCTACTCGCTTCCAATCAGGACAGCCCCATTTACATACATGTGTTGGTCCGCTCAAGTGAGAGTGGGGGAAACGCGCGTGCACGCTGGTCGCTGGCACGCAGGGCGTACCCTTAGCAACGAGTGCGTCGTTAAATAAACCTTAACTTCTTTCTCTGTCTGTCATTAATCCTGCCTCACAGCGCTGAGGACCTGCTAAGTTCAGAGGACACTGAATGAAGTATCGACGGCTATAAAGTCCTGTGTAGGAGTTATCCTACACCTTGTGTATTTCATTGCTTGGAGAAATGTTTCTTTCCATTCAATAACCCTGTAATTAGTCTGACACAGTGAATAACGCCCATGGTGTTGTCTACTAACGAGACGTCCGGTCTTTGCTGGACCTAATTGCCGTTCTTCCTCAGTGCGGGATAAAAATAAACCTTATCGGAATAGGGGAGAAAACCGTAAGGTTGAGAACGCACCTATGCACATCAGACCAGAGTGGATCATAACATTCACACAGACAAGAAAGAAATGCGAAGACTGCGGGGGTATTACGCAGCGAGTAGTGGTAATTTCTTACTGACGTTTCGGGACAAACTAGCGGTCCCATCTGCAAGGGTCAAGCATCTCATCTACTTGGGGGGAAGCGTGAAATCACGCAAGGAAGAAATGCGGTTTACGTTAGAGCTGTCATGTCTGCTCGTGACCTATCCGATTACAACGCCGGGATATAAAAGTACAGTCCCAGTTCCAGTACGGTACACACACTGGCCTGTTCTGTTTCGGTCCGTCCGCACAGTTTTGTGCGTGCATACGAGGGAATGAATCGATTTTCATGCGAATCTGTGTGAACTTTTCTCTCTCTCTCCCTCTCCCTCTCTCTGTCTCTCTTTTCTTGACGGTAGAGAAAACATATCTTCAGGTCGTAACAACCTAGCGCAATTCTGTGGAGAAGTCATATTGTTTTTGTTAGGCAATTTTGTAATACTTAGACCCTGTTGTTTAAACTTACTTACTCCATGGTGCAGAGTCCTTCTTGAGAAGCTAACTGGTTTGCAGCTAGTCAAGAAATTCCCCTCATTTTATGGAACCCGAAGGTTCATTACCGCACTCACAAGCCCCCGCCACCTGTCCCTATCCTGGGCCAGCCCAATCCAGTCCATATACCCACATCCCACCTCCTGGAGATCATTCCTAACATTATCCACCCATCTACGCCTAGGTCTCCCCATTGGTCTCTTTCCCTC
>Ga0136643_10010278_pt1 | contig 13815 bp, 6 predicted proteins | sample TergutLab28metaG_FD_96883 | JGI IMG/M metagenome (GOLD analysis project Ga0136643, IMG submission 96883) | Labiotermes labralis P1 segment gut microbial communities from Petit-Saut dam, French Guiana - Lab288 P1 (version 3) (version 3) | ecosystem: Host-associated > Arthropoda: Insects >...
AGTCTCAAAGTGCTGATTACACAGATATGCTGTAGGTTACCTGTGAAGATACAAGAAGTACATTATATGCGAGTAAAGTACTGCAGCTCACAATCTGTTGCGAAGTTAAGTGAAAAGTTAAAATATTTCCTTTTCTCTGTCGATTCAGTGAGTGTTGTTTAGATATATCTCTCTGAAGGCGCACTTTTTCAAATTTCTCTTAACTTTCGATAATTAATATATTAATAAAAATAGGCACATAATAAAATAAGATTCATGGCAAATATGTAGTCGTACATGTCTCGATACCGAGGTTGCTTTTTCAGGAATTTTTTTTTAGAAACTCGCTGAGAATGGCACCCTTTACCGGAACGTGTAGAAGTTTAATAATTTTTATGAGTTTGTAATTTGTTAAGTGCTATATCCAGATTTATGCTTCTAGGTCTTCGAAGCTGTTCCCAAGTTTCTGTTACAAAGCAATGTGATTTTTTATCCACAAATATTTCGTACTCGTTGAGAGATTTAGAATTAAATCTATCACTTTGCGGCGCAGCAAAGAAGAGTTGTAACGCATGACATAAGTGTATTTTAGAAACGGAATATAATGATAGGTGAAGTTAATTAACCTTTTGACGCCTAATGTCAACTGTAGTGGTCGTACCGCACCGCTAACCTCTAAAGTTGCATTTTATATATTTATTCAACAAATATAAGTACTGAATATTTTAAACATGGTATATAATCTCCGTTTTTTTCTCTTCAAAATGCAGTTGGTTTCATAATTCTAACTTATTTGGTTCCTGTATTATTCACATTTTATATACAGAGTGTGCTAAAATTTAAAAAAAAAATTCCGGCGCCAAAAGGTTAAGTAAGCGATTCGTGCATTAAGTCATCACGTGGCGATTACGATGATAAATTATATAGTCATGAGAGAGAGAGAGAGAGGAATGAAGAAATATTATTAGATTAATGTTGTAAGTAAAATAAAATACATTAAAGTTAAAAAATGCTCTTAGGCTAAAAGAACACATGTTCAAAATATTGTTTTTATAAGTGATGAATTTGGTTAATGGAGCAGAGTTTACTATGTTAATATTTGGACGAAGGGAGGGTGCTTCTTTTACCGTGTTTCGTCAACGGAGTATACGGATAAAATTTTCAAATTAAATGGAAGGACTATTGCAATATTTCAGTATGTTCGTATTTAGAAACACTTGGAGAAAATAGGTTATTATTATATTTGGACAGTGTGAATATTGCAATAATGTGTACATAAATTCATTATTTAATTTGCCGTTTACTTTTAATGCAATTCGGAAGAAACATATGCATTTTAGGTACCTGCCTAGCAGAGTATATTTAAAACACAAAGAGAATAGATATGCAATTTTTGCTGTCTCTATGCTACTACTTTTGAAAAAGAAATGAGGAGGGATAAACTGTCCTTTCCACAGGGTGACTATATTGAATAATCAGTCATCAAAATATAATAATATAATGAAGAATTAAATTGCTGCAAGACATCAGGTTTTTGCTCTAAATTTACGATGTTCCACAATAGCCAACAACTTCTGATTTCATCCTAGATTCGCAAAGGTAATTTGCCAGAAACTTTCAGTTTTATATTTCGGTAAACTTGTAATCTTTTGATCGACAACCATGGCATCGAAAATCGAAATTCGCTGCAATAAATATACAGAGATAAAAGGGAAAGCGTTCACGGGTTCAAAAAGTTAATTACTGTTTGCTTCCTCGAATTAAAGTACTCGTAATTTAAATGTTTTTATTATTGCTAGGAAAAAAAAATTTAAAATTTTTGTCCTATGTCATCGACATAAAGATTTCTCAATTTAAAAATTATTCAGTTTTGATTACGTCACAAAATTCCTTCCTGTATGTGGTTTATTGAAGCTCTTGGTTTTCAGATACAATAACATTGATGGTACAATGGTTCGCAAATGGTTATTTGGAAAGTAACTGTCTGTACTTAGGAATTATAAATTTGTTCTTTGACATATCTAAACTGCCTTACGTTTATTCAGAGTTTACAAGATCTTCTAACCAGAAAATGTGTGTTTCATTTATGATCCTCTGTGTTCTTAGAGTCCTTGAAGATGGTAAACCGGTGCCGAAACATGTAGAAGTGAAGTTAAAGGAATCCAACGAGATGCAAGAGCATGCAGATATTTATTTACTGCTAAATTACTCTACATGTTTCGGACGTCCATTGCGCCCTTCATCAGGAGTACATGAACCTGCAGTTGCAGCCTCTGGTACAGATCGTACTATCTGGGGAAGCTTGCTCCCCAGATAGTATGATCTGTACCAGAGGCTGCAACTAAAATTTTATGTACTCCTGATGATGGGGGCGATGGACGCCCGAAACATGTAGAGCAATTTAACAGTAAATAAATATCTGCATACTGTTGCATCTCGTTGGATTTCTTCAACCTAGAATTACGATGCGCGGAACCACGAATATAAAAAAATGTAGAAGTGATACTTATCAAGTGTTGCGGTTCATGATTTGTACCCTACCGTACTGTATTCAGTAGATTTGTTGGTCGGTATATAGAATATACGAATTTACACGGTATGAGTAGGCCTAATAGAAAATTGTGTTTCTTATATTCACGACTTGTAATGTTAGCAACTGGGCACATTATTTCTAATTGGGGGGGGGTTCTGTTTAACGAAATCGACTACGTATTTTGTAAATTCTGCGTGTTGCTTAGGTGTGATTTCCTAATTTCAGTCTCTTAAGCTAATAACCCTAACTTGTGGCATTCCACGATAGACTCTGTTACAACGTTACCAAAATGATCCAGTAATATAACCTTAGAATTGACAGTAATATTATTTATCTGAGGTGCTTTGAATGCGGGGAATTTAAAATAGGTTTAAATGAGACCACAGATGTGGCGCTTTCTTTTTAAGTGTTACCAATATGTCTTACAATTGAAAACCTACTGGTAAATATAGGTAACACCGGGGTTTAACAGTAAAACTCTGCATTATTTCTATACACTGTACTTACGTGTGTTGTGTAATGCTTACAATAAGCAACCGTTGTTTTCGTATATGACAGCATACTGCTAGTTTTTGTGATGAAAGCACAATGTTTCCTGTGCGTGACGTCAGAACTGATTCTTCTGTGTACAGCTTCTTATAATAAAACCAACTAGATGCATTAATTTCTCAAATTTATTTTTGGATTAAAACTCTACATGTTTCGGACAGTTCCTCTGTCCATCACCAGGAGTTTTTCAATGTACACACAGCAATGGTATATGTCATACAGGTTTGCTGACAGCTGACATTGCTGTATGTACAGTGAAAAACTCCTGGTGATGGACAGAGGAACTGTTCGAAATATGTTGAGTTTTATTACAGAAATAAATTTGAGAAATTAGTGCATCTAGTTGGTTTTATTATAAGAATTTATTACTATGCACGATCACCCGAACGTCAAATTTTGTACAACTCTCATCTATTGGTTTTTATAACAGAAGAATACTCTTTACTCTGGGTGAGATCTGAACGAAAATTCTTCATAGAGTGTTTACATTCGGTTAGTGGCACTGTACCAGGATCTCCCGCTCAGCCTCCCGCCACGCGCTCTCCCTCTTCTTTCCCCTGGTCCTACTTTCTTGCCCTCCGTCTTCGCCGTCCCCCCTATGACCATGAGGTTCGACACTAAGACTGACCAACTGACCGACTGACCGACTGATCGACTTTCTGACCGAACTTCACTCGTAACTTGACTTTGACTATTCTCTACGGACGTTGCACTGACTATTGTTGTGCTGAAAGTAAAGAACGACTGGTCAATTAATTCAAGTGGCAGGAAAGATATGTTTTTGTAATTTTTGATTACGTCATTTTGTCAGCAAACCTTTCAATTAAAAAAAGTGTAAATATTCGCATTCATATATGTGTAGTCAACTGAAGTACTATCCAAATTTGAACTGGAGAAACTGCGTAACAGCACATCTAGTCCACCATACAGAAGATGTCCTGGCCGAAATTCTAGCCGATCACCTACCGAAAACGCCTGTAGGTACTAACCACTGAAAAGAGCTGCCCCACCCACGAAGTGTCTGTCTGGGGATGTAGTGTGATTTTTTCGATCCTGAGTAAAAAGTTCCCTTAATTTTACCTTCATGACGCCTAGAATTTTGAGGTGGCTTCTAAATTTCTGGAAATCTGTAGACCCCTGGCAAAGAGCTGTAACCGTTGCCCGTTTTCGGTTACAGCTATTTGTATCTCGCCGTAGGCACGGATTCCTCTCAAGGAATATACAGTAGAAATTAGAAGCCACTTTGCTTATTCAGTACCCTTTATTCGCTGAGATTCCATAACCGACTCCTTTGGTTGCTCGTTGTTCTTCGAGATTCCACAACCACGAACAATGAACACCTGAGCACAGCTGGCTACTCCTTAAGCAAAAACCTCAAATCATATATGGAAAAGAAAGATGTAAACATTCTATCCTTATGTCTCTCCCCTCTGTCCCTCTGCCAAAGAAACAAGTTACTGTAAGGAAAAACACGAATGTAAAACATTCTCGTGAAGAATGCGTAAAACCTTAGTGACACAGATACTGTAACAGTAAACACCTGTCCATTGCAAACACCGTAAAAGCATAAGAATCAAATCATATGTCGGAAGGACAACTCAGCAGCCTTATTCATATAGCCTGGCAGATGCACGTGTACACACCAAACAAACTTTACTTCGCCCTCTTGAATATAAACTAACCAATGTTTGACGACCAGTTTATCTTCTCATCTTCTTGGTTGACTACTTCGAAATTCGAACTACGGACCCTGGCCGGTTACAGAGCGTTGTTATTTTCTGTAGTCGAAATGCAGCCTTTTACAGAAGTGAGAATTTTTTTTTCAGGAGAGAAAATAATATGTTATGAATGCACTCGGTTCGTGTTTACATCGGTCCACTATCAAATATTTGCACAGACAGAGAGCCACTCCACTTACTCAGAAACAAGTGCCGTTTAACTAAACAGAGCCTATATTTCCTTCCTTCCAAACGTAGAATATTTTTCCCTTGCTTTGCTTGTTTGATCATACTGAAATAGACTGAGAATATAACTGATCTCCTGTACATAACAACCAATTTATTTGAAGGTCTAAAACTATATATATATTAAATGCCTAAGTTACAAAGCTGAGAATCAAATGAAATAATTTGAACTTCATTTCTTCAAGATACGAGTGTTAACGTCAATTCATATTTGATATAAAGTAACTGTTGACAAGTAAGCTTACAAGAAATGTGTCATTTAAACAGTTCAGTCCGAGAATAACTGATTTTTAACCAGATTTCTACACTCTTTTCTTAATTATTCGATTTGATGTTAGCCACAAAACACCTAAATATTTAACTAGTACGTCAACCAAAAAGTGAACTTAATAAAATAAAATTTACAACAAAATTTAATATCCTAATTTGACGTTCAGGTGACCGTGCATCGTGAGAAATTCTTATAATAAAACCAAGTAGATTAAAAAAATTCCTCAAATTTATTTTTGGAATAAACCTCTACATGTTTCGGACAGTTCCTCTGTCCATCATTAGGAATTTCTCACTGTACACACCGCAATACGTACAGGTTTGCTGACAGCTTGCGAGCAGGATCAAGACGGAACGTCCTGAACCTGCTCGCAAGCTGTCAGCAAACCTGTGTGACATATATCATTGTTGTGTGTACAGTGAAAAACTCCTGACGACGGACAGAGGAAATGACCGAAACATGTAGAGTTTTATTCCAAAAATAAATTTGAGAAAGCTGTGAATCTAGTTGGTTTTATTATAAGAATAATCTCGTAATGTTTCAGCACCGGTATGTCAACCTCAGGGAGTCTTTCAGATCAAAGTAATACACGGTTATCACGCAGCTTTAAATATCACAACATTGTAAATTTATGATTTTCAATTTTACGTATTTTAGAATTTTAACATTTTAATCGATCCAGTGAGGGGGATGCACTCCTAGTTTAGCTTGTTGGGGTTATATTGTTTTGATCTGAAAGACCTCTTAAGGATGGCACGCCGGTGCTGAAACATGTAGCAGATTATTATTTGTCATTAATTGTATTTCATTAAGTATACATTTTGATTGATATATAATTATAAGAAGAGGAACAGTATGAATAATATAAAGATAAAGTGATCCCGTTAGAGGCCCGGTGTGGCCCAGAAAGTGGGTAGAGGTATAGCTCTACTCTTCCATGACCGTGGCACTAGAAGGGGGTGAGTGGTTAGCAGCACGCTTCGGCCGCACTTTACCCCTGGGAAAGACCCGGTACACATTGTACAGGAGGCTGGGTGAGCCCCAGGGCCGGTCTGGACAGACGGAAAATCTCGCCCCCATCGGGATTCGATCCCGGACCATCCAGCCCGTAGCTCAGTCGCTATACCGACTGAGCTACTCGGCCCACATGAATAATATAAAGTACATAAATATTTGTTCACAGAAACTTATCATTTGAAATGCATGAGATAAAATTTATAGAAAAATAATTTCGTAACTTTATAATTTATCTTTTAACTTACTGGGGCTTCTCCGTCATTTGAACATTTCTTTTTAAGTAAGCCTTAATGTGTAAGCTAAATACATATCGTTAAAATAATATATAATTTACGGAAATTCAGGGCGATATTATAGATGGCAGTGGAATACCAATTTCCTTCCTAAATACATTTATAATGCGGAATTCCGTAAAACAATTTTCTACCTCCGTCAGAGTAGAGAAGGTGCATGACGGAGCTTATAATTCTACTCGCAACTTTCTGAGGTCTGGCATGAATGCAGTAAAGGCTTTCCAACTTAACTGAGCGTATCCCGGTTCTTGATCTGAAGTCTCTGGTGCTCCACGATAATCTGTCTTCAGACATGTGTACCTGTGTCACCCCAAGGCGCACTGCACTGGCTTCGCCATGAGCGAGTTTACAAAATCTGTTCTACGCTGCTTCAAGTCCTCATATCGCCGGATGTTTACAAAAAATTCTACAGAAATAGCTGCTATAGACTGCACTAATCCCCATACTTTACGAAACACAGGTAAAGTGGCATATTCTTAGCCAAGCAGAAAGTTTTATGCTTCTAACATTAGCACGTCTACTGCTATAAAACAACCTCATACATTCTAGCTATATATTGCACTGAACATTTAGGTACTTTAGCTGCTTTTGTGTCCTACGTCACTCCGTCTGGCTGTTTTTGTGGTCCTGCAGTGCGGCGATGTACAGTCTGTATATAGTAAGTGTCTCTAATCCCAGCAAGAACTTCAAAATTAATCCCCACACTTTGCATTAATTCAACTAACTAACTCCGTATTTAAGCCATCGTATTTGTAACAATGCTCGGCTCAGAAACTAATGCGCCAGTCCTTTAGTTCAGAAGAACTGAAAACAATTCCCTGCTTAATTTCAGGCTTCCGCCGCGGTCTTTCAATTTCTGGGATTTTGCGCAGCGTTGATTGTACTTAGGTACTGACATCTAGGGACAACTTATTATCGGTCCCATCTTCAAGGTTCAAGCTGATACGATAAGATATGACGCATAGGCTGACCTGAAATGTCGGTAACTAACTACCAATCAACGCTGAGCAATATCCCAGAAGTTGATAATTGAATATGAGACCGACAGACTGTGTCGAAACGTCGGTAACTAGGTACTAATCAGTGCTGCGTTATATCCCAGAAGTTGACCATTGAATATCAGACCGATAGACTGCGCCGAAACGTCGGTAATTAGCTACTAATCAGCGCTGCGCTATATCCCAGAAGTTGACCGTTGAATATCAGACCGATAGACTGCGCCGAAACGTCGGTAACTAGGTACTCATCAACGCTGCGCTATATCCCAGAAGTTGAACATTGAATATCAGACCGATAGACAGCGCTGAAACGTCGGTAACTAGCTACTAATCAGCGCTGTGCTATATCCCAGAAGTTGACCGTTGAATATCAGACCGATAGACAGCGCCGAAACGTCGGTAACTAGCTACTAATCAGCGCTGCGCTATATCCCAGAAGTTGACCGTTGAATATCAGACCGATAGACAGCGCTGAAACGTCGGTAACTAGCTACTAATCAGCGCTGTGCTATATCCCAGAAGTTGACCGTTGAATATCAGACCGATAGACAGCGCCGAAACGTCAGTAACTAGCTACCAGTCAGCGCTGCGCTATATCCCAGAACAGCACTGCCCTCAGCACTGTACTGATCTCACCAGTCTGTCGAATAATCACCTTTGAATTTCATATAATGCAATCAGCTTACATGGATAGCAGTGCATGTTGAGCACTAAATTTCTAGATGTCTCCCCACGAGAAACTTCGGTCCAGCGTCGTAACCTGTTTTGTTGACTGAATTCTTGTGGTTTTCCCTCAGTATTTGCTGTGAAATAGGCCGAGGGTTTCCAACATTTTTGGTAGAGATCTCCGAATTTTATTGTTTGCTGATACGCGGGCAGAGCGCGTAAAATTCACTACAAGTGGCAAGTAACTGCCACAATAGTTTGTAAGTCTTGTGTTATATATTTGTTGTCAAATGTGGCCGAGGGCGGCATAACACAACTTGGCGGGCCGAAAGTTGGAGTTCCCTGAAACAGGCAGTTCAAACCTTTACACACTCGTTTTTTCGTCATCGCTAGACGATGCACATTTTCTGCAGATTTTACTCGTATACGTTCGTTAGATAAACGTCTGATAGGCTTTCAAATATAGTTCTTGTTATTATCCCCGTCTAGCAGTTGGAGAAGCTGGTGGTTTTTCAGTTGCACAAGAAATTCTTCGTGTTTCATGATCAGGTGGGTTTACCTTGAGCCCCTTAGTTCTAGTTCACACCAATTTACTGTTTTTCGTTAAGATCCATTTTAATATTATTCTGCAGCCGCATTTAGGTCTTGAAATGTCGAGTTTTGTTATTGCCAGACACGGGACGGACGTAATATGATTTTCCTTATTTTAATTTATTTTATATACATATATTTATTCCGTAAAATATTTTGTTTACATTGCCTGTGTAACATCTTCATTAGCAAACTTAAATTTGCAAGATTAAATTGCTTTATTTAATTTTACGAGTTTCCGCGCCGCATTCAAGACCAATTTGACGTTTTACTTATAACTTTCGATTGAGATATCAAATTTGGAATTATTGGACAAGCGGGATTTGTACAGTAAAACGTGAGAACTGTACTGCAAATAAGTGATGATTATGCTCCTTACATCTCCTGACCTATCTTATTAAGAACTTCCTGAAACGTGAAACGGAATATTCTATAAATCGCAAAAACACAATTGTGTATCCGCTTGCTGTATGTATAAAACACACTCATAGTCTGAAAACCAGAATATTTGACATATATCTGAAATCATCACGTCATGTGGCATGCCCGATTTCCTGCTATTCCTCTCTTATGTAATTTACGTGCACTTACTGTCTAAAGCAGAGAGCAGGTATACATCATGTGATAACAAACTAATTTTTCAATCACATGTCATAGTTGCATTTTCACATTATCTTTTATCGTTTGTGTTTTGGTAATGAGCATGTATTTTTTCACCAGCAAAATGGCCCGGTGAGACTTCCTTGACAAACCTCGTACCTTATATACGGCAGAGTTGCAGAATTAGAAATTTAAACAACGAATTTAATGAAAATAATATTTGAAACCTTTACTAGCCATACATATAAGTGAGAAAGACCAGCAAGTTGCACCTTTATCTCATTAATTTATTCGAATTAAGTTATCCTCTACATGTTTCGAACAAACAAGTTCATCATCAGGAGGCTATTTCTGTACACGCAATATACAGTAAACGAATTTGACGTACAGGTGACCGTACATCGTGATACATTCTTACAGTAAAACCAACTAGATGCACTAATTTCTCAAATTTTATTTTTGGAATAAAAGTCTACATATTTCGGACAGTTCCTCTGTCCATCAACAGGAGTTTTTCACTTTACACACAACAATGGTATATGTCATATAGGTTTGCTGACAGCTTGCGATCAGGATCATGACTTTGTGACCGCGCATCGTGAAAAATTCTTATAATAAAACCAACTAGATGCACTAATTTCTAAAATTTTATTTTTGGAATAAAACTCTACATATTTCAGACAGTTCTTCTGTCCGAAACACGAAGAGTTTTATTCCAAAAATAAAATTTGAGAAATTAATATATTTACGAGTAGCTGGTTTTGTTATAAGAATATAAGAATACAGTATACAGTTTACTATATGCTGCGTATACAGAAATAACCTCCCGATGTTGAACTTGTATATTCGAACATGTAGAGGATAATTTATTGGAATAATTTAATGGGATAAAGGTGCATCTTGTTGGCCTTTCTCGCGAATATTTGGAAACTGGGCTTATTTGCTATCAAGAAACAATAAATCTTCTTAAAAGATAAATAATTTATAGATAAATTATCAAAATATTTAGCAAAGAATCAAATTCATAAAAGTATCAGAAACCTACATGGGACATATTAAATGGGAGAATGGTGGTCACCTTTATGCAACATTTTACTGTAGATTTTTAAGCGTGTATGTACGGAAATATTGCGCGAAGGATCCTTGGAAAAAAATCCACTTACAAGAACAAGAAAAAAAGGAAGGATGATTCCTATCCATGATGCTGGATGGATGGAATTTACTCAGGTGTCGCGTCAATGGACGGCCTATGATACTGACAGAACTGCTAATCTGTATTGTGCTACCACGTTGTTAGCCAGTTGTGAAGGAAATATTAATAATTTTGTACTTTCATACTGATTTAGAACGTATCGAAGCGCACACAATATGTAATTCAGGCGATTATAATACACGCGTATTATCGTGCTAGAGCATCTTGTTAAAGACAGAGCCATGCATTGTTAAATATCCAGGCATGTTCATTTTAGCACTGTACAACTCCACTTGTCCAATTACCATGTTCAGAGAGTTGACAACACTCATCATCAACCACATTCAAAATTACAGCACAGCACACCTCTGTCTCGAGGAGTTAATTACGTTATGAGCTTCATTATCCCTCGCTATCCTGTCCACAGCAGTTATCTAATTAATGAGGAGAGGCTCAATGCTGGAGAGACCTAGCCTGGACTTGAATGTGTTTAGTGAGGGCCCTTCCTTCCGTCTCCAGCCCATTACATACTTAGCATAAAAATGCGTCTATACCGGAGACACATGGTTTATATGAAGGGGCGCGAAGAAACGCATCTCCACTCGTCAATCCGCACGCATGTATAATGGACATACACATTAACATTATGTCGATGGAACTTTAAAGTAATGTGATAAGTTAGTCAAAACACAACTATGAATTTGTTAGCTAAATAGTAGCATCAATGGCAGTAAAACTGTATGTTTCGGCCTACCTAGTGGCCATCATCAGGTTTTACATTTATCTGCTACAATAGACTATAAAATATGCGTAACTGAAGAATCAAAAAAACAACTAGATGCCACTTGTTATTTTATTGTACTTCTTATAGGCTTAACATGTTTCGGGCACTACTATGCCCATCATCAGGATCTCGCGACTATGATGTTGATTACCATATTGGTCATATCGTTCTTGGTTTGCTGTATGTTGTAGGTTAGGTGCGGTTAGGCTGGAGTAGTGTCTGGGTTGCAGGTTCAAGCCTATGCTGTATGTTGGAGTTTAGGTGCAGTTAGGCTGGAGTAGTATCCGGGTTGCAGGTTCAAACCTATGCTGTATGTTGGAGTTTAGGTGCAGTTAGGCTGGAGTAGTGTCCGGGTTGCAGGCTCAAACCTGCAACCCGGACACTACTCAAGCCTAACCGCACCTAAACTCCAACATACAGCAAACCAAGAACGAAACGACCAATGTGGTAATCAACATCATAGTCGCGAGCTCCTGATAATGGGTATAGTAGTGCACGAAACATTTTGAGCCTATAAGAAGTACAATAAAATAATAAGTGGCATCTAGTTGGTTTTCTAATCTTCAGTTATCACAATGATGCACGGTCCGATAAACATCAGATGCATAACTGCGTTACTGATGTTGAGATCTCATCATGTTGGTGATTGTTAAACTGTATAAGTATCTAGTGCGTGTTTCGGAATTCCCGTAAGTGAGGTATCTTGTAGTTTTCTGGGCTGCTAATTTGGGCGGAGACTATGTATTACAGGTGCAATACATAGTCTCTGCCGAACTTATATCGATGGAAGTTGATGTTGGACAGTTAAACATTTTGTGAAGAATTCGATGTTGTATCACTTGTATTAAATGAACGTCCTTCTTTACGTCGTATTTATTATAATGAATATTAAGACGGCCCGGCATGTGACGCTGTGTAGCCTCATAGATAGGGGCCAACTCTTCCGATGAAGTTGTTGCTTCCAAATTGAAAATATCAGATAAGGTTAGTGAAGCGGGAGTATTGTTCTTAATACAAAAATATATGACAGTTAGTTATAACTTAGCTCCATCAATGAGATATTTAATTAACACACCAACTAATGCACATATATAAAATTTCACATTAAAACACTTAAAATCGCTCCGACATGTTTCGATCCTAAGATCATCCTCAGGGAGCTACACTCTTCCTTGCTAAAGTCACATTTTTTTCTTTAAATATGACTTTTGGAAGGAACAGTTTAGCTCTCTGAGGATGATCTTAGGATCGAAACATGTTGGAGAGGTTTTAAATGTTTTAATGTAAAATTTTATGTATGTGCATTAGTTGGTGTGCTGATTAAATAACTCTATGAAATGCACGGTGCAACGATAAAGATCCATCAATGAGAGTTCTTCTTGAGAAGCCAATGGCCTTGAAACTGCCCAAGAAATCAACTGCATTTGATGGAACCCGAATATTTATACCAATGTCCACATTATCTTCTCGTTGTTGTTGTTGTTGTTGTTCTTCTTCTTCTTCTTCTTCATGCCAGAAGTAAGACTTTTATACGAAACCTCTTGTGTGGTGAATATGTAAAGTAAAGGGCAAAAACATATGTAGCTTTTTAAGGGGATATTTGTACCTGCACATTACGGAGTTGGCTGCTGGATTTCATTTAACTTTTTTTTTCTGTTGTCAAGTCAATGTTACAGTTATGCTGATCTTCTTAATACACGCAGGTATTAATAAAAGTCATGAAACGTGCAACATTTAAGGCTCTCACATTTGTGTTGCTGCAGATTCAAATGTCTTGCACACATCGTGCCGACTTGTAACTAGTGACGGACTGTTTGACGGATCGTGGTACCTGCTTGTTCAGGGTGAAACACTTCAAGAAGCATATACATTTGTACAGAACACACTCTTCCATCAACAAAACTGCTTATACCGAAGCATGTAAAACACACTATACCATACTTTTAACTACAACCGTCTTCCTGAAGATGAACCCTCGGGTTCGAAACATGTAGAAGACATAAAAAGATTAAATTTTTACTTCATAAAGGGTGCATTTTGTTTGTTTATATTGTATAGTTATATTACAAAGCACGGCACAAAAAACATAACATAGAACATAAGGTTCAAGAAGTCTGTCATGTCCGCCGCAATTGGCGGATTAGATAAACTTAATGTAATTGAATATATGAGATTTGTGTTACATTACATATACATGGCTGTTAAATAAGGAAATAGAAGTCAATATAGAAACTCGTTAAGTAAATACTTGGTACAGATATTTGAATAATGGTTGACCAACTAGATGACACTTGCTTTATTATATATTGCTCAACATGTTTCAGACGTTAATACGTCCATCTTCAGGAGCTAGCGAGTACTTGTTGTGTTGTGTAGGC
>Ga0136643_10010280_pt1 | contig 13814 bp, 12 predicted proteins | sample TergutLab28metaG_FD_96883 | JGI IMG/M metagenome (GOLD analysis project Ga0136643, IMG submission 96883) | Labiotermes labralis P1 segment gut microbial communities from Petit-Saut dam, French Guiana - Lab288 P1 (version 3) (version 3) | ecosystem: Host-associated > Arthropoda: Insects >...
CAAAACAACAGCCCAAATTATAGTTCTGTATATCTTAATCTTTAAATTTTTGGATAGCAAACTGGAAGACAAAAGATTTTGCACCAAATGATAGCAAGCATTCCCTGACTTCAATCTGCTCTTAATTTTTTCCTGAATAGAATTTTGTTAAGGTTGTTCCCAAATATTTGAACTCTTCTGCCCTTGCAGTACAGTACCACATTAACCTATATAGGCCTACACCTTAGAAAGTGTGACAGAAGCAGAAGGAGGAAGGAATATCGAGAGTAGCAAAAACACAGTTGTAAGGCTAAGTATTATTTTTACATAAGTGTTATTTGTCAGATGTTATTATATGTCATTAGAAAGAGGGATGAACAGACAGAAGAAGGAAATTGATAAGATTTTCCAGTAGCTCACAAAATAATTGACCAAGCAAAGAAAACAAAGAAACAGTATGGGTGAAGGTAATATGTATATCCGTTGTTGACTGTGGAAATTCTGATCTACAGGCTGGAAGTTGTATTTGAAGTTAACCACCGGTGTATGTAGGAGCAAGAAACGTCTGGATGGTAAAACTGTTATAGTTACAGGAGCCAATACAGGTGAGGACATGATGAGTCAAGCTATATGTCCAGCCCCTCATATCCCTTCATTGTTTGCACAAGGATAACTTTCCTTTTTGATGCAGTAATGATTATTTGGTAAAATGATTGCATAGTGTGATGTATTGTTGTTGTCATCATCATCATTTTTGTTGTTCAAACATTGTCTCCACCACTGGTACCTGTTTTTATATTGAGATTTCCTGTCACAAAATAATGGCAAAATTATTCATGATCTGCCATGAGAGATTGTTGTTTGGTTCAGCTTCATTTACTGTCATCTGCTCCAGAATATGTACATGGTTTAAATATTCTGTGTTCAGGTATTGGAAAGGAGACGGCACGTGATCTGGCTGAGAGAGGCGCCAAAGTAATCCTTGCCTGCCGAAATTTGGAGAAAGGGAAGAAAGCTTGTGGTAGGCACTTTGCAGATTAACCAATCAGCTCTGTTGTTGAGTGCCCTGGTAGAGAAGTTTTTAATTATCCTTATGGCAGGTGAAGTTCTATCAGCATGTCAGCCACAGTATTCAGCTACTTTAAGCCAACTTATATCTTGTGACATGTAGTTTTTCAGATGGGAACAAATTTTTCAGGGAAACCTGCAGCCTCCACCTTCAAGGTGGGGTTTCTTTTGCATTGAAATTGGAAGCAGCATTTTGTTCCAAAGTGATGGTATTTATCTCCTGTACTGCATACTTCCAGTCCCTGAAGGCTGTAATTTTGGTACATCAGGCAGATTCCAGTTTTCTAGTATGTAATGCTATGTCATTGTGTGAGTAGTTCTCAGCTGGCTTTTTCTGAAGATGAAAGCACTGGATCTATCATAATGTCAGGAACTACATGCCCAATGATGCAGCATCACAGCCTAGGAGACCTTAATCTTTAGCAACACTGCTGTGAGAACCTCAAATCTCACATTGATAAGTACAATAGAACTCAGCTGTCTATCAGTCTGGTTGGGGGGAGGGAAATGATAGTGCCATTCACCAGACAGAGGGATTTAAGAGGCCTGAAAGAACTTAACCTTCATTGGGCAAACATTCCATCTGGCTACTAAGGTCACAAACCTTGGACCTGTTACAGTCAGGGAATTGACGTGGAAAGTACAGCTGAACACTGTGTTGAACAAGACCTACAGGGCTTTTCGGACCTGTAAGGGCACATTTTGTAAAACTTGGTGTCTGAAACCCAGTGTAGTGCACTGGATTTACACGAAAGGAGAGACCCATGTTGACATTGCACAGTGTTGTGGCCAAGGGTTAGATACGAGGCCAGAAGGAGGGTTGTCAGTAGGTTACAGAATTTAACCTGACTGGCTGTAATAGGGGTGATGAAGATTACCCCCTAACCTGCAATGGAGGCCCTTCTGGGACTTCCTCCTCTTCAGGTGATGAATGATGCAGGGATCTACAGACTAAATTACAGTGGAAACCTAAATCCACAAACTTTGGTTATGCTAAAAATTTAGGGATATGGAACTTGAACCCATCTTACAGATGGAAACTGATGGGATGACACCAATATGTGTATACCACAAGTTCCCTGACAGATGTGAGTGACAGAACAGATCCCAACTGGATATCAAATGGGGCCTGGTCTGGTACACATATATGGGTCTAATACTGATAGTGGCACTGATGCTGAGTTGTACAGATGGGAGTCGAGAAACGGGCACAGGTTCAGTTTTGGGCTCCATGCCACAGTATTCCAGGCTGAAATCTATGCCATTAAGGCTTGTATAATGGAGAATGTAGAGAAGGGCTACACGAGTAGGAATATCTCTATTGTTTCTGATAGTTGAGCACCCAAGCAGGTCCTCAACCATTTCCAGATAAATTCCAAATTAGGCTGGGACTGTCATTAGTCCCTGGTATAACTGGCAGAACATAACAGAATACAACTGGTGTGTGTGTCAGGACACGTGGGAATTGACTGGAAGTGAAATAGCTGACAAATTAGCCAGGTAAAGCTCCTTGCAACCACTCGTAAGACCTGGAACCTGCCATTACCTTATCTACATTGATTTACAAGCAGGAAGCACAAGAAGCACTGACAGTCCATTAGTGGACAAATGCAGGCTAAGGGCCTTCTTAAAACACCCTCTGCTAAAGGAACTGAAGAATTACTCAGTTTGAGCCAAAACCAGCAAAGAATATTGTTGTGGCTGTTAGCAGGGCACTGTCGCTTAAATGGACATCTATTGACACTGGGGTTTGTTATACAATCCCAGTTTTGTTAGATGCAAACAGGCATTTGACAAATCCTTGCATGTTCTTTGTGACTATGAGGCATTAGCCGCACACGCTAAAATTTAGGCACACGGGTCAACATTTTATGAAACCAAGTGACTTTGATGACTTCTCTGTCAGCAGGATACCACACTGTGTTCAGAGTGCAGGGCTGCTGAATGTGTGAGTGAAAGAGCTGCACAAAAGATTGAGAATGGTCAAAGTGCATGGGGTCACTGTGGTTCCTGCCCATGTGTATTCTATTCTGGTCTATTCTATTGATTTGTACTGCTCTCAGAACCAGAAATCTCACAGTTCAATTCAGCTCTCAATATCATGATGTCTGTGCAAATAATATCTAGGTATTCGTAAGCTTTGCGACCATAATTTTGTGTAACATTTCAGTTGCCTTAGTGGCTCTTGATGTCACATTAAAGGTGTGGTATGAGCTTCTGAACTGCTGGCATACTTAACATTGTTTATAATGTGACATTAAGTAACCCAGAATGTTTCACATGTGGATTTCATTGTGTTATGTTGGACAATGAGCTATACTTCTAGCTGTTGGCTTTACTGTAAACTGGAGATGGATGTTTGGGATTCAGTGTTTCAGGTTTGAACCCACCCACTGCCACTAATCGTGAATATGCTACAGAATAACACACTCCAGTGGTTAGCATTCTAGTATCATGCTGTAGAGGTTCCAGGTTCAAAAATCAACTCAGAAACTGGCTTTCCTGTCTGAAGGATGTCATAGTTTTCCTCACTACCACCATGAAAATACCAGAAAAATACCTTAAGTAAAGTTAGAACCTCTTCCACATACTCTGCAATTCATTGTCTTCCTGTCATTTGGTGCTGTGTGAACTTAGCAGAGTGAAGTGTCTGTATGCAAATTATATATATATATATATATATATATATATATATATATATAAGCCGTCATGCTTTTATATGTGATTGTCTCCTGTGTTTTGGTACCATACAGGTTTGTGGGTTGACAGTGACATTCCTGTGAAATGTTAGCGTCAGTCTATGAACTTACACCATGCGAAGAACCATAAAACTATACTGTAACCTGAAGGTCATATGTAGACTGGAATTCATCCAGCTTCTAAATTCCCATGAGTATTAATTATATCTCTGGCAATGTATAATGTAAAATATGGTTGTGGCCATAATGAATTGACAGTTGTCAATATTCTTTACAAGCCTTAATACATGTTTGTCTGGTGTCTCTAGATATGGCCTGTGTTGTGCTTTCTAGTGTCTAACTATGTAGCTGATGGCACAGAGTCCATTTATAAAGTGGGAGTACCCATAAGGCAGATCCTTGTACTCTTGGTGATGGAGTAATTGTGAGAGTGATAATATATAGAAGGTACCTACAGCAGGGCTTTAAGCCATGGGGAGGGGGCTTGTATTCTTCACCAGGGTTGCACAAATCCTGCTTGCCAGGTCACCCACATGAATAAATATTTTATGGTGGCATCTAATATTTCTTGGTGCTCATAATAGTTCTTGCTTCATGTCATGCTTCTGGCACCTAGAATTCTGAGGTGGTTCCTAGTTTTTTTTTGGAAAATTGTATGTTTAATACAGCTATACTTTCTTTCTGTGAGCTGTAATGTATGCAATCGTGTGACTGTGGATCAAATTCAGAAACCTCTGAATGAGGTTCTTCTTTTGTTAACCAACCAGTGCACAGTATATGATGGAGTGCCCGGCGAGCCTTCAAGTAAGAAGCTTCACAACCAGGGAATGGGTCCTCGGGGGACATAGATCCAGATACTGGTGACTGTATTTGAAGCCACTACATATGATCGGCATTTATTGTACACCGATTGTAATTACGAAAAACTTTAAAAATTGTAACCAGCTTGCTGTACAATACCATATGATGATTTAATCTTTTACCTTACTGTGACATCTGTATATAATAGTCGATTTCAGCTTAATAGACTTGGTAAACTTAGTATACACAGAGACTCCCTGATGATGGTGCTTATGCATTGAAACATGTTTAGGAGTGTTACAGGAGAAGAAAAGTGTTAACACCAAATATTGTGCATTTGTTGGTTAGTAAAAGAAGAACCTATAAAACAATGCATGGTACACACAGTCTCAAGATCTCTGAATGAGATTTTACCCTGAAGCTACCTGGGTTACCTAGAATCCATAGATTATATTATCTATAAATTTTTTTTATGGTTATGTGAATTGTCTTCTTTTATCTCTTGTTATGACAGATGATATTATTGCTAGCACAGGCAACTCAAATGTAGAAGTGCAGCATTTGGATCTGAGTTCTCTAGCCTCAGTACGAAAATTTGCATTCAATATTATCAACACTGAGCCACGTCTGGATGTTCTTATCAACAATGCAGGTGCTACCAGAGTGAAACAAAAGATTACAGAGGATGGACTTCTACTTGGCATGCAAGTGAACCACTTTGGACCCTTCCTCCTTACATGTCTGTTGACAGGCAAGTTCATCGTTGTCTCTACCAAGGTTAGGGGTGTTAGAATTTATGTAAAACAGTACTTTTCTGTGTTGATGGTAGAGGAATGATATGTAAGTATGGAACATTGATGGAATGATACTGACATTGAAGAACTTAAGGTCTTGAAGCAAAACCTGTCCCAGTGCCACTTCTTCTCCTTCTTCTTCTCCTCCTCCTCCTTCTTCTTCTCCTCCTCCTCATTCTTCTTCTCCTTCTCCTCCTTCTTAGGGCCCGTCAGCTTATGCACCGAATGCACCACAGCCTTTGGCTAATTGTGCAGCCCTAATATTTCATTCAGCACAGCCTCAATAGCCCTGCGTGTCGTATAAAGAGGCAAAGGTCTCTTATTGAGGCTGTGCTTATATCTTTTGGCTCGACAGTCAGCCTCCCAAAGACATAATAGCACTGACAAGCCAACGCCTTGCAACAACAAATAATATGCTGCACTGTTTCGGTCTCCATTCCGCAAAATCTGCAGATTGGATCCCCATCAAACAGGCCCATAGTGTACAGGTGCCCACCCAGTGCCACTTAGTCAAACATGGATCTAACATGGACTGGCCTGCATAGACAGTGGTCAGAGGTCATTGTAATAATTACAGTGAATAACCTTTGCCATAAACGTGTATCATGGGGCATCAAAACCCCAACCATGCTCTTTACATCTTAGTCCAGACTTCTCTTTACATTCATATTGAATTTGCACTGACTGCTACAGTCTCTCTCTCTCATGTAAGACTAGTGTGGGGAGTTCAATTGAAAACCAAGCCCAGACACATATCAAGCATAATGAATGGCCTTACATTTCGTACTGTGATGTATATAAATATGTAATGTACTACTTACCACATGTTAGAGTAGGCACTGGAATTGATCTCCAAGTCTGAGACAACCCTTACCGTAGGTGAACAGATGATTAAATACTGTTTTTAAGTTCTTGTCTAGAAACTACTCATATTCATACTCATGATTTCTTTAAGTATGTCCTGTGTGTGTGATATTGAAGGAACTGAGACACCTGGGAACTATATTCTAACTGCTTGTGATGCTCTTCATAAAATATCTTCCGTTTATAGGTTTCCACTGTGAAAATCCTCTGTCTTAAACTGTACTGCTTACTCGCAAACAAACGTACATTACACCATGCTTCACACATGTTACAGACTGGCAGGATGTGAGTCATGCAGTGGCTGATAAACTTGCGGTATGCTATCGGCAATTTCTAGACAAGAACTTCAAACAGTGTGTGATAATCTGTTTACCAGGTGTCAAGCATGTCTGAGAGTGAAAGGAGATATTTTCCTGCTTGTACTCTGACATATAATATGTATATATAAAGGTAAATTGATCCCGTTACAGGCCAGGTGTGGCCGAGAGGATGGGTAGCTCTACTCTTCCATGACTGTGGCACTAGAAGGGGGTAAGTGGTCAGAAGCATGCCCCAGCCGCACTTTACCGCCGGGAAAGATCCAGTACCCATTTTACAAGAGGCTGGGTGGGCCCCAGGGCCGGTCTGGATGGGTGGACCATCCCATCCCCACCGGGATTCGATCCCAGACCATCCAGCCCATAGTCAATCACTATACTGACTGAGCTACCCAGCCCACAAAATAAATAAATATATATGTATAATATGAGGAAATGTATGGCTGTTAAGCATGCCATGCATCTGGGTTTGGTTTTTAGGTGAATGCCCTGTCAAGGAAATCTATTATGAGTTTTTAGTTTTTTGTACCAGTGCAGCTGAGGTCACGCTTTCTGAAGTATATAAATATTGAAACTGCGATGTCTTTGGATTTGTCATCAAAATCAGACGTCTGGTGTTTCAGCTCTGTTGAAGAGATCATCGCCAAGTCGAATTGTGATAGTGGCATCATTAGCACACATACTTGGAAAATTGGATATGGATGACTTGAATTTTGAAAAATCCTTTGGAGGTGATAAAGTGTATTGCAGCAGCAAATTGGCCAATATTCTGATGTCCAATGAACTGGCAAGGAAACTGAAAGGAACAGGTACTTTGTTTAAGGTTTCTTTCTTACTGTACCAACGTCCACAGCTTTTACTTGTGTGAGATAAGTTTGTTTTCTCTTGTGCTTATTGTTGAACATCATTGCGATACAGAGTGAGATTTGAAGAATTGTGTAGGTGCTAGAGAGAAGTCCAGATACTTCCATTATGGCATTTAAATAAAGGTGGTGGTGGTGGTGGTGGTGATCATCGTCATATCATATTGATGTTTCCACCAGAATGGATCATCTGGTAAACCATTGAAGTTCTTGTCATCTGAGTTATGACAGAAATGTGCACTGGAGATAGCTTTGTTGAAGAATTGGTAATGTGCTGGCATATTATCATGCAGTAGGTCTGTTTGAAATATTGGTAACCACTTAACACTTCATGAACTGCTCAGGCATTCACTTTGACTCACAACTGCACCTGGACATCGTGTCCTGCATGCAGCACCTTTTCACTTGTGTTAACCAACACTGTCATGCATTTAGCCAGTGAAAATTTATTACTCATAGTAATATGTGTTTGAGTGTGGGTTGGTGGGTATGTATGTGTGTGTGTACATACACACACACACACACACAGGGTGTACCAGGTGGAATCTGCCATACTTCAGGAGAACGTTACTCATACCAACATCTAAAGTTATGGAGATAATGGCAAGATAAGTTTTAAAGATTAAGAGCTTTGGTTACCAAGTACATATTAAAAGGAGAATGAATTTGTAGTTTATGTAATTTTAACACACGTACTTAACATATGATAGACATCTGAGTTACAAAGATGAAAATTAACCCTTTGGTTCCCAGAGTTGACTATATTCAATGCACAGTTCATGCCTAAAATGACATGTGTCACCAAGACCACACAAAGTAATGACAGGGATTTAAATTCCTGGCTTTTTCAGAGTACACCCTGCACTGAATTCTGGTGCCAAAGAATTAAGTTAGAAAAACTGGTATTTGTTTCATAAAAATTGTCGTTAGTGTTCCGAGTACTTTACATAGCATGAACTGGCCTGTTTATGGCTTGGCTTGGCCTCAGATCAAGGATGGATCTGTACAGAGTACAGGTAATGAAGTGTGTTAAACAGGTACAGTATGTGTAACCACAAGAAGACCACATTTTTCTCATGTCATTATCCCTGTAGGTCTTCAGCTTCAGATATAGGTGTGTTTTGTTATACAGGTATATCTTTTACCTAAGGAACATCCATATATATATATATATATATATATATATATATATATATATCATAGTGTGTATATTTACTTTCTTCTCGCTGGACAGTCCAGGGATCGAATCCCAGTGGGGGCGAGATATTCTGTGTCTCCCCAGACTGGCCCCAAGGCCCACCCAGCCTCCTGCACAATGGGTACAGGGTTTTTCCCCAGATTAAAGTGGCTGGGGCATGGTACTGACCACCCACCCCATTCTTGCACTGAGATTGCAAGAGGGTTGGAGCTGTATCTCTTCTTCCCTTGTGTGCTGGCATAGGCATGCCATCAGGTGACCTTTACCTTTTTACATCCTGTGTATATGTGTATGTCTTCACTGCCTTGGAGCTACATTGGAAGCAGCCATCAGTTGAACAGTATCGTTTTTTAATAATATTGTATTAGGTTAAAATGTACATTGAGTTTTCTAACTATGTATCATGTTCTTTTACTTTAATTTTGTGTTAATGTGTATTTTACTGTTGTACAGCCTTATATGTAAACCTCTGATATTACATTGAACGCCTTGTTTATGCCCCCATGGAACCACAACATGTTAGAGATATATTAAAGGTAGTTGGGTAGTCCAACAGCTCTGTACATTGTTGGTTTTAATTTTATGAAATTCGACGCACCAGAACGACGGCTACAAAGCACAAGAGGTACAATCACACAGAACAAAGGGCTACAGACACATTCCCACTATCATCGAACCGATATAACCCTTTGTGTAATGTTTCGGAAGTAGACGAAACCCCAGTAAGTACAGGAATTTCAAGAATGGTAGAGTCCAAGCAAGTAAGGAAGCATAAGTTGGATCATAAAAGTATGGTGGGGAAAAAACAACATAAAGTAATTATCTTGGGGGATAGTCATGCCAGAGGATGTGCCTCTGAAGTAAGTTATCTGTTAAATAATGATTTTGAAGTGTTCGGGTTTGTTAATTCAGGAGCAGGGATGAAATACATAAAAGACACGTCCAGGGTGAAGGTTCAACAGTTAACAAGAAAGATGTAGTGGTGCTATGGGGGGGGGCTCTAATGACATTGCAAGGAACAACTCGACAGTGGGTATGAAACATCTATTAGAATTTGTAACAAATGCAAACCACACCAACGTAATCCTGATAAGTGCACTGCATGGATATGACTTAATGAGCAGCTCGTGTCAATATTGAGGTAGAGAAGTTTAATTAGAAGCTACATAAGAGTTTGGAAAGATTCAGAAAAGTGGAAATGATAGAGGTTGTCAGTGAAAGAAACTTGTACACAAAGCATGGCCAGCTTCTAAACTCAGAGAGTAAAGAAAGCATGGCAAAGAAGATTGCCTCAACTATAGAGTGTTTGTTCAACAAGAAAGTGGAGCCTATTAGGGGGAAGTGGTATACTGAAGCAGAAACGGGTATTCTAGACCACCAGCCAGTGCAGGGAAAGATAGACAACAACCCTAAAGAGGGGAACAAGAGTGCAGCAGTACAACAGGTGTAGTAGATACTTTAAAGGCACAAGACCCTGAACAGATGTGTGATTGTGAGAATATCTTGGTCATAGCAGACAAAAATCTCCCAAAAGACCCAGAAGGCAGCCTGTAACCAGGAACAAAGATTTTTTATGGACAGACATCAGCAAGAAATAGCAAGAGGTGAAAGGAATTGTAGAAATAAAATTGGTCTTGCATCAGAATATTCAAAGTATAGGTAACAAACAAATTGAAGCTGATTTGGCATTAAAGTTAAATCTGAATAATGCTGATGTTATATGTTTTACAGAGCACTGATTAAAGGAGGACTATTCGAAATTAATTTATTTAGATCAATACAAACTAGTGAGTTACTTTGGCAGGAAAAGCCATAACCATGGTGGATCATGTATATATATATATGTAAAAAAAAAACCTTTTGTATTAAAGACCTAAACTGCTCTCAGGATATTAGTGTAGAGAAGGATTTTGAGGTGTCCATGACCGAACTAGTAGACTATGGTTACATTATTGTATGTGTTTACAGATCACCTGATGGCAATTTTTTTATATTTGAAAAAAAAAACCTTGAATTAATGATACAGAAAATACAGTCTAGAAATAAAAAGCCTCCACTATGTGGCGACTTGAACTTAAACTTTATGGTGAACAACAAAAAATTACAAGAACTACAAAATCTATTAGAGAACTATAATGTGATGAATACAGTAAGATCCCCAACCAGAATTACCCCCTCCACTGAATCTCTAATAGATGTTATCATAACATACAAAGATATTCCAGTATTAAGTACAGCTGTTGTAGACTTAGGCCTCTCTGACCACCTCGCACAAATAGTGGAAATAAATATTGGTAAAAAAAATAGGAGAACTAAAACGGTTGTAAGAAGACAGTTCACGTGCAATAGTATTGAAGAATTTAAACATCTACTATCTAAGGATGTTTGGAATGATGTATATAATTGCTTAGATGTAAACTGTTCTTAGAAGCATTTTTAAGTACACTTTTACACTGTTTTAATAGCATTCCCATATAAGACAGTAAACTTAAGGGAAAAATCAGATAAAAGGTGGCTTTCAAAGGAACTAATAGTGTCAAGTAAAAGAATGCAAACACTAAATAATCTGAAAAGAGCATTTAGCCTCACGAGGGAGGATCTAATCTACATAGAAAATTTTCAAAGAATATACAAAAGAGTATTAAGGAAGCTAAAAAATGAGAAAATGATAGATATGTTGTAGAGTCAACAGATAGAACCAAAGCCATGTGGCGACTAATTAACAGAGAAATTGGTAAAGCCCCAGAAAATGAAGAAAAATTGGAATTGAGAATTGGAAATAAATTAATTTCAAACCCTACTGAGATTACAGATAAATTGAACACACACTTCGTGAGCACTGTGGAAGAATTGGTAAAGCAAAAGAGCAATTGAATTGTTTATAATTTAAAGATAAAACATTGTCCTAATTCCATATTTATTTACCCTGTAACAGAAGAAGAAGTGATTAGTCTTACTAAGAGCCTGCAAGAGAAGCCCACTGCAGGTGATGATGACATACCTGAGAATCTAGTTAAACGATATATGCAACTAATTAAAGGACCTTTGGTAAATATTTACAATTTATCACTGAACTCAGTTGTCTTCCCAGATATATGGAAGACAGCAAAAGTGAAACCTCAATACAAAAAGGGAGATAAGTATGACTTGAAGAACTATAGACCAATATCAATAATACCTGCTTTCGATGAACTTTTAGAAAGATTGGTGTATAGTAGGATAATATCCTTTTTATATGAAAACAAGATTTTGTCAGAAGCTCCGAATGGTTTAAGGAAAGGCAAATCCATTGATACAACGGTTCAATCATTTATTGGTAGGATTCAAAAGGCCCTTGATAAACGAGTTCACACCATTGGAATATTTATTGATCTAACAAAAGCCTACGATGTATTAAATCATAAATTATTAGTAGAAAAACTATTTTATTATGGTATAAGGGGCTCCACTAACTTATGGTTTAGGTCTTATTTGACACACAGAAAACAATTTATTGAAATTTGTCAAAGTGACTCAAGCAGTATGAGGATAAATAGATATAGGTCCTCCTCCATGGAAATAAATCAAGGTGTGCCACAGTGTTTGGTACTTGGTCCATTGTTATTCCTTTTATATACAAGGGTGAATAAAAAAGTAAGGGCAATTTTTAAATTATGCAGTAACCAGGGCAGAGAGGAGCTGGTGCATTGCACAGTATTTACAATGCCTGTTGAAAAGTTCAGGTATGTGCAGGACACCACTCTGCCTTCAGTCAAGTGGCAGCAACGAGGGCAAAAACGTGGACACTCCTTTGCAAGATTGCACCATCAAAGAACAATGTGGCATAGTGCGGTTTCTTTGGGCAGAGGGAGTGAAACCTGTGGAAATTCACCGTCGTATGTTGGCTCAGTATGGACAGAGCACCATGAGTCAACGAAAGGTTTATGAGTGGGTGGAAAGGTTTAAATCAGATCGAACACGTGTTTCTGATGAAGGTCGTTCCGGTTGGCCATCAACATTGTGCACACAAGACCACATCGACAGGGCATATGCCATGATTAGAGAAGATAGACGGATAACGGTGTCTGAAATGGCTGCACATTTGGATATCAGCTATGGATCCGCATATGCCATACTGCATGATGATCTGGGATACAGGCAAGTCTGCGCACAGTGGGTTCCCAAAGAACTTACTGTTGTGCACAAGTGACAGCACGTGGAGGTTGTGACTCAGTTCGTTAGACAGTATGAAGAAGATCCAAGTATCCTGGAAAGAATTGTCACCAGCGACAAGACATGGGTGCATCACTATGATCCAGAGAGCAAAAGACAAAGCATGGAATGGAGGCATCCCTCCTTTCCAATGCAGAAGAAGTTCAAAAGACAGCCTTCCGCCAAGAAAGTCATGTTAACGCTCTTTTGGGACATGCATGGACCTATTCTTGTGCATTTCCAAGTGCATGGGCAAACAGTGAACAGTGCTAATTACTGTGCAATGTTGCAAAATGAACTTAAACCTGCAATTTACAAGAAAAGAAGAGGAATGCTGTCCAAAAAAGTCTTACTGCATCATGACAATGGACGTCCTTGTACAGCAGCAGCGACAGTAGAGACAGTGCAACAACTGGGCTTCACACTTCTTCAACATCCTCCTTACAGCCCGGATTTGGCGCGAAGTGATTATCACATCTTCGGTCCTCTGAAGGAGGCATTGCATGGTCGCAGATTCACTTCCGATGAGGAAGTGAAGGAAGTGGTGCACACCTGGCTTCGAGAGCAGCCGAAAAGCTTCTTCTCCGCAGGAATACAGAGACTAGTTGAACGATATAACAATGCATTGTGTTGCAAGGGGACTGTGTAGAAAAATGATATGTAAAATTGCTCACAGTTACTTCTATTGAAGCCGTTAAATGTATTTTGCCTTCACTTTTTGATTCTCCCTCGTATAAATGACCTTCCCGTAAATATCCATGATGCAAATTTAGTTATGTTTGCTTATGATATTAATGTGTTAATTTCAGACAGTGACGAAAGATTGCTCCAAACCAAAATTGATAGGGTAGTTGCAGAATTAGAAACTTGGTTTTAACAGGAATGACTTCGTGATAAATGCAGGAAAAAACAGGAGTAATGTTGTTTCATAACAGACAAACACATGTTTTAGTAAAACCTTTAGTGACTTTTAACAACATGAACGTGGATTACACAGCTGAAATAAAATTTCTTGGCATTCAAATTACGGATACACTAAA